>OUMS01000005.1_pt1 | contig 232498 bp, 140 predicted proteins | sample 1691071 | NCBI WGS metagenome assembly OUMS01 (sample SAMEA3914864, study PRJEB12502) | metagenome | biome: forest; material: soil | place: USA | collected 2012-03-12 | depth 0.3 m | reverse complement strand
GCGCTCCGGAGTTCGGCGGCGTTTGCCTCAAGCGTGAATGCGCACGCCAGGGCAAGGCAGTGGCGGAACGGGAAGGCCGGTTTCATTCGTGGGGACAGCGAGCAGTAAGGGACCCTTCTTGCGGCTTTCAAAGCCGCGCTCCTGACTAGTACTTCTCCTGCTTGTAAGCCAGCGGCGAGACCTTGTCGCGGTAGATCTCTCCGGCGGGAGTCAGCGAGCCATCCTTGCGCTTGATCTCGCGGCCTTCCTCCACCCAGTTGTAGAGCGCGTAACGCTCCACGAAGGGCGTCTTGTCCAGCATCTTGATCATCTCGTCCACGGCCTTGGCCTGCTCCTTGGCATTCGGATCGCGGCCGCCGGTCCAGTTTGCGCCGTTGTTCCACTCGGTGATCCAGATCGGCCGGCCGGTGCGTTCGTGGATCTCCTTGATGAAATTGTAGAACTGCGCCGCCGCGGCCTTGCCATCGCCGGGATCGCTCACCGCGCGGTAGTAGTGCACCGCCACGAAGTCGACCCGCAGCTTCGCCGCGTCCGCCTTCTTCATGAAATCGTAGAGCCAGCTGAGCCCGCCATCCGAGACCGCCGGCGAACCGAGCCGCAGGCCCGTGCCTAACAACTCCGGCCACCCCGCGATCGCCTCATCCACCGTCATCTTCGCCTGGTCCGCATGGTCCGGCTCATTGAAGCCTAACAGATGGATCGAGCCACGCGCCTTCCAATCCTGGTCGAGCCCCGGCCAGTAGCGCTTCTGCTTGATCGGCACGTATTCCAGGTCCGGCGTCGAGTTCTGGCTGATGTTCCAATCATAGTACCAGCCGAGATTGAGCCCGTCGTGGATCCCACCGGCGATGCCCTTCTTGCTGGTCCAGCGCCAGGGGAAGACGCGGATGAAGCGCACCTTGCCGTCCAGCTCGTGGAGATCCTTCACCTCCACATCGTTGTCCTGCGCCACATAGTTCTTGCTGATGCCGCTGCCGTTCTCGTTCTCAGCCAGCGTGGCCATGTAGCCGCGCTTCAGGCGGAAGGAACTGATGGCACCCTTCATCGCGCCCAGCTTTGCATCATTGTATTTCACATGACACTCCAGCGGCATGGAGGGCCCGCTCAGCCCCTTGCCATCATAGACCGTCATCCCGGCAAACTTCGCGCCCTGCGGGATCACCACCGTGCCGGACTCATAAGCCGTCACACGGATGTTCCCGTTCAGCACCGCCGGCTCATACTTCACCAGCAGGTGGTCCAGGTGGCTGGCGATCACCTTGCCCGGTGCCAGATCGGGAATGAAGAGCCAGGCATCCGGAGAATCGAAATTATACGCGCTCTTCTCGAAGACCTCCGCCTTGTCCACCACCGGCTTGCTCCCGCCCAGCACCACCTTCCGCAGCGCCGCTTGCTGGGCCGCGGCAGGGCCGCACAGGCCCGCGGCGGCAAGAAGCGTCAGGACGGAAGGGAGGCAGCGCATGCGGAGTAAACCTCCGCACCGGGAGCCAGTTGCTCAAGTTACCAGCGCGACAGTGTCAGCGTCGACCTGCCTCAGCGCTTCTGGTCCTTGCCGAGCATCCGCTTGGTATCCTCCACGGTCAGCGTCTGCTGCTGCCAGGGAATGATGTCCGGCTTGGTGAAGACGCGGCGGCGCTCGTCGGTCTCCGCATCGGAGAGCTTCTCGATCTCCTTGCCGCCCTGCTCGCGGGCCGACCCGGTCTTGTAATTCTTCGTGCCGTAGGACTCCGAACCCTCGCGCGCGGCCACGGCCCCTTCGTTCGCGGACTTCCCGCCGAAGCGCGAGTCCTTCTGGAAGCGGCTGCCGTCGGTATCCCCGGCGTAGACCTTCTTGGTGTAATCCTTGTCACCCCACCACGACTTCTTGTGGTAGTCGCCGGCCTTGAATTCCTTATTCTCCCACTTGCCCTTGAACTCGGGATTGTCGCGGTTGAAGCCGGCGAATTCCTTGCCCTTCTTGCCGGTGCTGGAGCCGTCCGCATTCATGGAGGTGTTCCACGACGCGTACTTGTCCTCCATGCGGCCCTGGTCGTTGTCGAAGCCCTCGCCGGACTTCACCCGCTTGCCGATGACGGGGTCGGTGACCTGGGTTTCCGTGGCCATCTTCGGGGCCGGCGTGCTGCCGTCCCCGCCACCATTCGAACAGGCCGCGGCGCTGAGGGCGACGGCAAGAAGGGGCAGGTGACGGGTGGCGATCCTCATGAAGCGCCGGACCGTGACAGGCCCCGGGCGGCAGGGCAATCCGGAAATCCCGCGCGCGCCGGCCCCGAAAAAGGCTCAGCGCCAGTGCTCCATCACCGGCCCCTGCGCGCCGTAGACGGGGTCGGAATCCGGCAGCGGCACCTTTTCGATCCGCCCGCGCGCCGCCTCCATGTTCCCCTCCCCTGCCCGGAGCAGATCCGGCTTCTGGCCACCCGGGTAAGCGCCAACTACCTGAAAATCCTCTGAAGCGTCCAGGCAGCGGTGTCCCAGGCCTGCGGGCAGCACCAGCACATCCCCCACGCCCACACGGAATTCCCCGCCCTGCTCGCCCCCCAGCATCAGTGTGGCGGAGCCCCGGGACACGCCCAGCACCTCGTGGCTGGTGCTGTGGAAATGCTGGTAGGGATACACTCCCCAGCGCCAGGTGCCGCCCCAGCCATTGGCACGAAAGCGCATTTCAAACCATGCTGCGGGATCCTCCGCATCGGCCGCTTCCGTCCGCCGCATCACGATCAGGGGCAGGCGCGGACTGTTCGGCGTGCGGCCATCATCGGCGAAAAAGCGCGTTTCAATCGAAGCGTAAGCAGGCATGGCCACCGGGGAAATCCATCACGATCCGGAGTCCCCGCCAAGCGACTGTGCCGCTGCCCGGCAAAAGATGTGGGGATAGCCGAAGGGGAAGGGCGTGGTCCCCGGGATCAGGTTGAAGACGACCTTCTGCACCTCGTAGTTCACCCCTTCGAAGCTGAGGGTATCCCCGGGCCGTGGAAGGTGGATGAAGGAGACCTTCGCCTGCTTGCCCGTCTCATCCAGGGAGATCGTGGCGTGGTAGAGTTCCAAATCGATCATGCCTTGGGGATGGGGTTCCATTGAAAACGCTAGCGTCGGCAAGGGCGCTGTCAAACGGCCCATCGAACGATCAAAATATCACTCGGGATAATAGAGTATCAGTCGGTCAGCGGTCATGGAGATGTGATCGGAACGACACATGCGGATCGGAGTACTCCGGCGCCCCCCGCGCTTTGTGAAATCCACGTGAATCAAGGGATTCTGGTGGCATGAAATGCGGGGGATGGCGTTTCTGTTTGGTTGAAATGTGGCGATGACCGAAGGCGGCCTCCGACTACAGAAGCCGCGATTAATTCGAATTGCCCCCCACGAACGACCGTTCAACCTCCGCACCATGATAAACCGGAAAGTTATCCTCATTCTGGCGGCCTGCGTCTTTCCCCTGAGCGCCGGCGAGATGCCGGAGAAGGCGGAGCGCTACCGGACCATGCTGCTCAAGAAGCCGGAGAACCCGGTGCTCTTCGGCCGGATGCTCGATGCCTGGCTCGAGGTGAAGGAGCTCGAGGCCCTGAAGCCGGAGCTCGAGGCACGCGCGAAGGCCGGTGGTGCCGCGGACTGGCGCCTGCTGGCGGTCTATCATGAACACTCGGGCGATGAAGCCGCGGCGCTGAAGGCGCTGGATGAAGCGGTGAAGCTCGCGCCGGAAGATCCGGCCACGCGCTTGGCCCGCGGCAAAGCGCTGGGCGTGGCCCTGCGCTTCGATGCGGCGCTGGATGACCTGGCCGTGGCGGCGAAGGACAAGGACAAAGGGGTGGCGGTGGAGGCCAGCACCCTACGCGGCAAGATGCTGGCGCGCGCCGGCCGCCCGGCAGAGGCGGTGAAGGCGTGGAAGGAACTCATCAGCTCCAATCCCACGGACGAGGGGCTGAAGGAAGATTTGGTCGAGCTGGAGATCGGCGAGGGCATGCTGGACGAGGCCGTGACCGCGGCCCGCGAGCTGGCGGAGAAGACCGACGATCCCTACAAGAAAGCGCTGCGCCGCCTGCAGGTGGCGGAGATCCTGGCGCAGGGCGGCAAGAAGGAAGACTCGCTGAAGGAGTATCGCGAGGTCTTCGCTGTTTCCGCAGAGGCTTCATGGCTGGAGCGCGAGGTGCTGGCACGGGCCGCCGCGCTGTTCTCCCGTGAGGATGACTCCGCGGGCTTGAAGGAATTCCTGGGCGGCCTGCGCGAAGCCTATCCGCGCCGCGTGGCCGTGAAGAAGGAAGCCGCGAAGGCAATGCTGGCCAGCGGCGAGGAAGACGAGGCGGTCGCGATGTTCCGCGAAGTGCTCAAGGTGATGCCCGGCGACCGCGAGGTGCGGGAGGAATTCATCGGCCTGTTAGAAGGTGCGGAACGCTTCAAGGATGCCGCGGAGGAACTGACCGCACTCATCGAGACGGCGAAGGAGGACGTGACCCTGTGGGAGCGCCTGGCCACGCTGAAGAAGACCCTCAAGGACGAGGCCGGCCTGAAGGCCGCGCTGGACAAGGCGATCTCCCTGACGCCGGAGGACGAGGCAGGACTGGTGGCGCGGGCCCGTCTGTTAGAGCGCTTCGAGAAATTCGAGGACGCGGAGAAGGTCCTGCGCGAGGCGATGGCCAAGCACGGCAAGGGCGGTGAAGCGGGTGAAGCGCTGGCGACTTTCCTGATCGGCCGCGACAAGGGCGACGAGGCGGTGGCGCTGTGGAAGGAAATGTCCACCACGGCGGACCGCGAGGGCCTGATGCGGATCGCGCGCTCGCTGGCGGCGCATGGCAAGTCCACCGAGGCCTTTGCCATGCTGCAGCCGCGGGTGAAGGATTTCCCGGATGACCCGCTCCTGCTCGCCGCGCTCTGCCAGGCGGCCCAGCTCAGTGACAGCCCGGAGGCCGCGGTGCCCCAGGCGATCGAACTGGTGAAGCAGGCGAAGTCACCGACCGATCTGGACACGGCGCTGCGCCTGGCCACCGCGCTGATCTCCCGTGCGGAAGATCCGCGGAAGTGGCTCGACCAGCTGGCGGCCAAGAAGGACCCCACGCTCCAGGAGCGCTGCCTGCTTTCCGAAATCAACGAGACCCTGGGCGACAGCATCGCCGCGGAGAAGGTGCTCAAGGACGCGATGGCCGGGGATGACAGCTTGCTGGCGGCCACGCAGCGGGTGCGCCTGCTGGAGATCCGCGGCAACATGGACGCGGCCGTCACCGCGATGCGCGAGATGATGGCCATGCCGGGCGGGATGAAGACCGCCCACGTGAAGCGGCTGGTCGATCTGTTAGAGCGCTCCGGGGACACGGCCAAGGCGCTGGAGGCCACCGACGAGTGGCTGAAGATCGCGCCGGGCGACAAGACCGCCTGGACCAAGCGCGCCGAACTTTTCTCGGGCGATGGCCGCCCTGCCGAGGCGGTGGCCGAGCTGCGCCGCGCGCTGGCAAAATTCGGCGGCGAGGAAGAGCTGCGCGAGAAGCTCGCGGACGCCCAGCGCGAAGCCGGGATGATGGACGAGGCCTGGCGCAGTTTCACATCCCTCTACGACGAGGCCGAGTCCGCGGCATCCAAGCTCAAGTGGGCTGCCAGCCTGGCACGCCTGGCCGCGACCGAGGGCAAGGAAGAGGAGCTGGTGGCAGACTTCCGCCGCCGCTCCCGCGACAATCCCTCCTCTCCCCTGCCCCTGCTCGCGCTGGCGGACATGTACCGCGAGTGGCAGCTTGGCGATGAAGAGCTGAAGTGCGTGGAGGAAGCTTCCCGCCGCAAGCCGGACGATGCCCAGCTGAAGTTCCGCGTCGCCGACCTGCAGGAGACGGAGGGGAACACGGAAGTCGCGGCCAATATCCTGCGCGGGATGCTGGGTGGCCCGGAAGGACCGGAGGCGCGGCGCCGCCTTTCCTCCTTCTGGATCCGCCAGGGCGAGACCGAGCGCGGCCTGCGCGAGATGGCCGAGCCCGGCAAGAACTCCGACCCGCGGCTGATCGAGAAGCTGGTCATGCCCCTGGCCAAGGCGAAGGAATGGGAAGCCGCCATCACCGTGCTGGCCCGCGAGACCGCGGCGCATCCGGAAGACTGGCGCCTGGCCTATCTCTATGCCGTGGCACTGCTGGAGGCCGACAAGGGCGACGAAGCGATCCCGCGTTTCACCGCCCTGCTGGAGACCGATGGCGAGCTGAAGAATCCGCCGCCAGCACTCCCGCAGCGTGGCATGGGCTATCCCTATGGATACCCGGGTGGGAACACCGGGAAGAAGCCGGAGGTCTCCCGCAAGGCGATGCCGGAGTTCCAGCAGTACCAGGGCCAGGTCATGAGCTACAAGGACCCGGACCGCTACGGCTACTTCTATGGCAGCCAGCCGGGTGAAGTCCCGCTGCCCATCTCCGCGGATGCACTGCGGCGGATGGCGCTGGCCCAGTTGATCGTCTACGCCCGGGAGCATGAGGAGAAGCGGCCCGCGATCTTGGCGAAGATGGCCTCCAGCTACTTCGATGACCTGGACTCCTTCAAGCGCCTCGTCTTCCTCACGCCGGCAGAGCTGAAGGCCCACATGCTGAGCGACAAGGTGGCCGCGGATGACTTCCGCTGGTACTTGCAGCTGGCCAACCAAGGCATGAACGAGAACGGGCCGGACAAGGATGTCGGCACGGTGCTCCAGCATGGCGTGGACATGGTCGCCAAGGATGATCCGGAACTGGCCCTGTGGCTGTCCAGCCGCGTCCCGCAGAAGGATGAGGACAAGGCTGCCGGCGAAAAGGTCGCGCGCCAGCGCCTGGAGCTCTTCAAGCGGCTCGACGAGGACAAGCGGAAGACGAACTTCTACCAGCTCCAGGGCGTCATGTTCGACGACAAGGTGCCGGAAGACGTGAGGTCGGAGGCGGAGAAACTCTTCATCGCGGAAATGGAGAAGGTCCCGGGCGGACTGGCCGGAAACTACTACGCCATCGAGCTGGCCGGCCAGTGGCTGAGGAGCGGACAGCTGGAGCGCGGGATCGAGTGGCTGAACCGCATCGATGCGGAAATCAAGCGTGACCCGGCCAAGGCCAAGCAAGCGCTCGCCCAGTACCGCGCGAACTATGGCTGGAACCGGCGCGGCATGAACATGGGCGGAAATCGCCAGGGCTACCCGCAGGTGCTCGCCGAACTCTCGTCCCAGATCTACGGCTACCTCGGCGGCAATCGCGGCGATGGCAGCAGCGCGGTGATGAGCGAGAAGCAGCGGCGCCTGGTGAAATTGATCGGCGACGACGACTCGCGCTACAACAACCAGCAAGAGCGGGAGAAGCCCGTGGACCTGGCTGGCCTGGCCGCCATCGCCGGGAAGGTGAATAATCCCCTGCAGCGGATCTGCATCTACGAGCTGGCGGACAAGGATGCCGATGTCGAACGCGAGATCGCAGCGATCGAGGCAGCGGCGGATGCCAAGCCCGAGGAACTACTATTGGCGGCGTACTATCATGCGAAGAAGTCCCCGGAGAAATCCTACGCCCTGCTGCTGAAGGCACGCGATGCCGCGGACGACGTCTGGCGCGACCGCATCGAGATGGAGCTGGTGAGCACCGGTGCCGGCCTGGCCAAGTCCCAGCCGCCCGGCGTGGACCTGGAGCCAGCGAAGCAGGCGGCCCTGCGGATGCGCAAGACGACCGCCTCCAATCCCGAGTTCAAGCCCGCCGTCGCCAAGTGGCTGACGGACCTCGGGCTGGAAGAGGAATCGAAGCGCTTCATGGGGGTATCCTCCACCGGCACCATCGCCAGCCGCGCCGGACGGCAGAACCGCTACAACGGGTCGTCCCGCAGCTTCTCCAACAGCCGCGCCGGCGGCATGGAAGCCGCGAAGCTAGTCAAGGAAGGCAAGCGCGACGCAGCGGCCCGCCAGATGCTCGGCGCGCTGCGCCAGGCGACCGGCAGCCAGAACGCCGCCTACGAGACCGAGAACCTGATGGAGACCGTGAGGTCCCTCAAGCTGGAGGCGGACCTGGTGAAGCTGAGCACGCCGGCGGGAGACGCCGGCTTCAAGCGCCGCCGGGACCACGCCCTGCTGCTGCTCTCCCTGGATCAAAAGGCGGAGGCCGAGCCATGGCTGCGCAAGCTGGCGGAGGAAAAGCCGGATGACCTGACGGTGAAGACCGCGCTCTTCTCCGTGCTCAAGCCCGAGGAACAACTCGCCCAGGCGAAGGAGCTGGCGAAGGGCAACTTCGACGAGGACATCCTCTCCACCCTCTTCTCCAACTGGACCGGCGTGGAGAAGGCAGGCAAGAGGCTCGATGCCCTGGACGCGATGACCGGGCTCCTCGAGAACCTGGAGCCGAGCTTCAAGAGCGAGCGCAATCTTTCCTGGGTGAACTACATGGTCGCCCGGATCGCCACCGATGACTCGATGGACGTGCGGCTCACGCCGCTCTTCCGCAAGCCGGGCAATGGCAACCAGTACAACAAGGAGCAGTCGCAGCGCCGGGTCGACCTGTGCAAGCGGATGTTCCGCGCGATGCTGCGCCACCCGCAGACCACGGAGCAGGGCTTCGTGCTGCTCTCCGGCACCCGCGAGGCGCTGGGCACGACCCCGGAAGAGCTGGACGCCGCAGCCCTGGACGCGCTGCGCACGGTGATCCGCCTGGAACCGCCGGACCAGAACAGCCGGCGCTACTACTATACGAACCGTCGCGAATACATGTGGACCTGGATGCGCAGCAATGGCTCCGGGAGCGGCGGCAGCACGCCCCAGGGCATGATGGCATCCGCATGGGTGGGTCAGCGCGGCACGGAAGGCAAGGGCCTGGAGCCCTTCAGCCGGGAGTTCCTCCAGACCCTGGCCAAGGAGAGCCCGGACTGGGCCAAGACCATCGAAACCTGCGACACGATCGCCAACACTCCCGGTCTGGAAAAATTCGAGGAGTGGAAGAAAAAGGCCGCCGCACGGCCCCCGCAGTCCGCCTTGGAGCTTGGGTGGATCGCCCGCACCGCCGCAGCGGCGAAGCGCGAGGACCTGAACACGGCGATCGAGGACTACATGTGCGAGACGCTGCGCCAGAACAGCGGCTACGACCTGACCACCTTCGCCCAGGAGCTGGCCCGCACCATCAATGAGGGCAAGGACGCGGAGGCCCGGAACGCCGCCTTGATGCGCATCACCGGGAAGATCCTGGGCCCGGAGGAAGCGTGGCCGCTCTACGGTGAGATCCGCAATTCACGGATCTACCTGGACGGACCGAACCGGCGCCAGAACGCCTTCCAGTATCTCTTCTCCGCCGTCAGTGGCAGTGAGGCCGCCACCATCTCCTCCATTCGCTTCCTGGCCAAGCATGGGCTGACAGCCGTTGCCTCGCCGCAGAACTGGTACCAGGTCTTCGAGGATCCGGAGGGCGGCATGCCCCCGGCGCAGCGCTTGCTGGATTCGGGCTTCTTCGCGCCCGGGCCGGACTTGGTCGCGGAGTTCAACAATGGCAATGGCAAGAACCTCCTCGACTTCGGCCTGAGCCGGCTGAAACAGCGCGATGGCGCCCCGAAGCTGGGTGCCGAGTTGCTCAAGGTCGAAGGGCCGAACCAATTCTGGGCGCGCATCGCCGGTGCCATCTTGGCGAGCAAGCCGGATGCCGCCTATGCCGAGCTGGAGCGCGAAGCGGACACGATCGGCAAGTGGTCGCCCGCGGAGCGCGCGGACTTCTGGGGCCTGATCATGAACTGGCTGCCCGAGGCCGCGGACAAGGCCCCGGCCTTCGCCCGCGAGCAACTGGCGGAATACCTCAAGCAGGGTGACGTGGAGGCTCGCAAGCAGGCCGAGGAATACCTGAAGGGCGAGCTGCCGGAGAATCTCCGCCCCTATTCGGACGACGGCGAGATCCAGCCGCTGATCGGCCGCTTGATCAATGGCGATGCCGAACTGGCGGCCAAGCTCTGGGACAAGTGCCTGGTGCAAGCGAGCGCGAACGCGAACGGCTGGTCCTCCAGCAGCGGCGGCTTCATGAACTCGCTGGAGACCTATGCCCATGGCGAGCTGCTGCAGTCCCTGCTCAACCGCAAGGCCCCGATACGTGATATCGCCGCCTTCCTGGTGGCCTTCAGCAAGCAGCCTTCGGCCGCCAAGGTCGGTCCCATCGAGAACAACTTCAGCTACTATCTGGACTCCCGGCTCCGCGAGGAAGCGAAGCGCCGTGAGGCCGAGATCAAGCAGCTCAAGCTGCCCGAGGGCCTGGGCAATGACGCCGGCCTCTACACCCTGATTGCCAAGGATGCGCCCGCCGAACTACGCCCGACGCTCGGCGCGCTGGTGCTGGCCCGCTCGCGGAACAACAGTTGGAGCTACAATGGCGGCTGGCGCCAGAAGCTCAGCGATTGGGCCAATGGCGACTTGAGTGCCATCGACCCCGCCTTTGCGAATGCCGTGAAGCTGACCGTGCTCACGGGCACCAGCAACAAGCTGGATGAGGCTGGCTTGGCAGAGCTAAGGGCCAGCTTCGCTTCCTTCGTGACTGAATCCAAGATCCCTGCCGAGCTGCGCTTCGGTGCGGCCATGACCCTCCTCGGCAACCGCTCGGTGGAGCAGTTCGACGACCCGGTCTGCGCCAAGGCCGCGGCGGACTTCCTCTGCAGCTACTTGGCCGGAGAGCGCCCGTGGGCGAACAGCAGCACGGTCCAGGCCGTGAACCGCATGAGCACGTGGAAGAGCATCACGCCGGAAGATGCCCAGCGTTTGCTCACCGCCTTTGACAAGAGCCGCATCGACTTTGCCGCGAACAGCGGCGGCAGCGGCGAGGACCAGGCGCGCAGCGCGCTGACCTCCATGACCCTGACCCTGGCGATCCGCGCCGGCGATCCGGTAGCCATTGCGAAGGCGGCACGCAGTGCCACCGGGGTGCGGGGGCGCCTGGACCTGGTCATCAAGCTGTGGGAGGGTGGCCTGGCCGATTCCGCGAAGCAGGTGCTCGCCCGGCCGGGCGAATTCCACCAGGGCCTGCGGGCGCTGGTGCTGGATGAAAAGCCGGAAGGTGCCCAGCTGCCGCTTTACTCCAAGAAGCTGGAAGCGAGCCTGCCGGGCTGGCTTCAGGGAATCGATGATCCCGCACAGCGCTACCGCGTGGAGTGCCTGATCTCCTGCCTGCCGGATGCCAAGGATGACGCGGCGCCTGGCACGAAGCGGGCGGATCGCCTCATCGCCTTGGGCAAGCGTTTCGCCGCGGAGGCACCGAAGCCGAAGACCTCGCGTTTGGAAGCGCTCGCGGCGATTTCATTCGAGCCGATGGCAGTGGCGGATCTCACCGCGGAGTTCGACACCCTGACGCGCGGCACCGACTTGGGCAATATGGTCATGGCCTCCTCCGCCGCGAACAACAGCGGGAATCAACTGGACCGCGAGGAACAGGCGGTGATGGAGGCCCTGCTGCGCCGCGGCAGCCTCTGCCTGCTGCAGAAGTCCGGGGATGCCTCTGGCCTGATCAAGCAGGTGCAGTCCCTGCAAGCGGTGCCGAAGGGTGGCAACAACCAGTACTACGCCGGTCAGCAGATGACCCGCTTCTTCGATTGGCAGGCCACGCTGCTGGTCCGCCGCATTCTGGAGTTGGAGGGCGAGCCGAAGAAGGCCGCCGCCGCCCAGGCGCTGAAGCTCTGCGAGCTCTTGCTCGGCTTCAGCGACACGGAGAACCAGCGCGACGCGATCGCGCTCGGCATCATGTCCCAGGTGGCCGCCGGGGATGGCTCGGCCTTCGACCGCTGGCTGGACAGCCTGCCGCCGGACACGCGCAAGCGCTACGATGACGTGCGCAAGCAACACTCCTTCGCACAGTCGTTCATGACGATCCATGAGTCCTGCCTGACCGATGCGGTGTATGAGAAGCAGCGCCGCCAGTTGCTGAATGGCATGCTCACCGATCCCGCCACGCTCAAGCGCGAGATCAAGCACCCCACGGACCTGTCCAGCATCATGGACTCGAAGGCCTTCACCCGTGAGGACATCTTCGCGGTGATCGAGGCCCTGCCCGCGGATCACCCGATGAAGGCGAAGTTCCTGACGGAAAAGGCCGGGATCATCGGCTGGCGCACGGATGAGCATGAGAATGCGCTCAAGGCCTTTGACGCGGCGGATGCCGCGGCCCAAGCGAGCGGCGATGCGAAGTCGATCGCCTATGCACGGGTTTACCGGGCCAAGTATCTGGACGACCGCAAAAAGCAGACCGCCGAGGCAGCCGCCATCGCCAAGGAGATCAAGGTCGAGGATCTCGACGAAAAAGAGCGCAAATGGCCGGAGGAACTCATCAAGAAGGCTGAGAAGCAGGTGGAAGAGAAGACGAAGGCTGATGAGGCCAAGCCGGAAGACGCCGAAAAGGAGAAGCTGCAGGAGGAGCAAAACCCGGAAGAAGAGGAAGCGGAGGACGAAGATTCGGGAGAATGAGTCCCAAGGGCTTAGATCCTGCTTCGCAGTCCGTATCATTTATTGCAAACTTTAGCCGCACATGAGCCAGCTCACTCCCTTTCTGGATGCCGTCCGCCGCCGGCTTGACCGTGGCGTCGCCTCGCAGATCGCCGCGCGCTGCCTGATCGTGGCCGCGGGTGGTAGCCTGCTCTGGGCCGTGGGCTGGCGGGTCTTCGGCTACGCCGCGCCGCGCTCCGGCTACCTGATCATGATCGGTGCCAGCTTCGTGCTTGCCTGGGTGATCCGGGAGACCACGCGGAAGAGCACGGCGGATGCGGCGCAGGCTGCAGACAAGGCCTTTGGGCTGAAGGACGGCATGCTCTCCTGGCTGGGCTTCCGGGCCAAGGGCGATGAGGGCGAGGTCTTCCAGCTCCAGGAGAAGTCGCTGTCCGGGAAGGTGTCGGGCCTGGATCCCGCGAGCCTGCCCATTGCCCACCCGACACGGCTGTATCGCATCGGTTTGATCACGGCCGCGGTGGTGGGCGTGCTTGCGCTGCTGCCGCACAGTCAGGCCGTGCAGGAGCGACTGCTCCGCGAGCAACTGACCGCGGAGCGCAGTGCAGAGGTGAAGAAGCAGGTGGAGGAAGCGGTGGAGGAATTGATCAAGGGCCTCGGCGAGGAAGAGAAGAAGGAGCTCGATCCCGAGAAGCTGCGTGAGCTGGTCAAGCAGATGGAGGAGACCAAGGACCAGCGCGAGGCGGAGAAGCAGATCGCGAAGTTCGAGCAAGAGATCGCCAAGGCGATGCAAGGACTCGAAGCGCGCCAGGATGAGGCGGTGCTAAAGCTTTCCGCGGACGAGCTGGCCAAGTCCCAGATGGCGGACGCGCGGCAGTTGGGCAAGCAGCTCGACGCGAAGGAATTTGAGAAGGCGCAGGAGGAACTGGACAAGATGAAGCTCGAGGCGAAGGAGAAGATGACGCCGGAGCAACTCGAGGAACTCAAGAAGAACGCGGCCAAGGCCAAGGAGATGGCCAAACGCATGGCCGATGGCGCACGCCAGCGGAACTTCGGCAAGACGCCGAAGCCCGGCGACAAGATGGACGGCGCGGAGATGAAGGCCAACCAGGGCAACCAACAGCCGCTCCAGGAGATGCTGGAGGACATGGACGCGGAGGCGCGGGAGCTGGGCCAGAAGATGGAGCAGGGCGAATTTGACCCCGATGCGCAGCAGATGGCCGGCAAGCTCGGCGAGAAGATGGGCAAGCTGGGAGACCGGCTTGGACAGCTCGGCGCGCGGCAGAAGGCGAAGGACAAGCTCAGCAAGCTGCGGGCTGGCATGGGCGAGGCCCGCCAGTTCGCGCAGGGCCAGACGCAGATGTTAGGCCTGGCCCAATCGATGTCCCAGGGCCAGCAACCCGGTGGCCAGAAGCCCGGCCAGGGCAGCGTGGAAAGCCGCCGCAACGAGCGGGACGAGCTGAAGGACAACAAGAACATGGCCCAGCTCAAGGGCAACCCGACCGGCGAAGGCCCGTCCTCTAACACCACCGAGTCCGCGGAGAGCGGCACCGGTATCGCGGGGCGCGCCGCGGTGGACAAGCAGCGCGAGTTCAAGCGCCAGATGGAGTCGATGGTGCGCCGCGATGATATCCCGGAGGAGCTCAAGCTCGGCGTGCGCGAGTACTTCGAGCGCGTCCATGAAGGCAGCGGCGATGCTCCGCCGGAGAAATGAGGATTGAATATTGAATATTGATTATTGCCGCCCCCAGCTCTGAACACCGCAGACTAACAGAATTTTTCTTCCACTGATCACCGCTCACTGATCACCCGGCACTTTCTAACATCATGCCAGCCACCCTCGAAAAAGACACCGTCCAGTTCGCCGAAACCTTCAACCGGATCCGCGATGAAGTTGGGAAGTTCATCGTCGGCCAGAAGGACATTGTGGAGAATGTGCTCACCGCGATCTGCTGCGGAGGCCACGTTTTGCTCGAAGGGGTTCCCGGGCTGGGCAAGACCGCGCTGGTCAACACGCTGGCGAAGGCGCTGGACCTGAAGTTCGGGCGCATCCAGTTCACGCCGGACTTGCTGCCCAGCGATGTGGTCGGCACGCAGGTGCTGGCGGAGCGCGGTGGCAGCCGCGAGCTGGTCTTCCAGCCGGGCCCGGTGTTTTGCAACATCCTGCTGGCGGATGAAATCAACCGCGCGACGCCGAAGACGCAGAGCGCGCTGCTGGAGACGATGCAGGAGAAGCGCGTGACGGTGGCCGGTGTGAGCCATCCGCTGTCCCTGCCCTTCTTCGTGCTGGCCACGCAGAACCCGATCGAGAACGACGGCACCTATCCCCTGCCCGAGGCACAGCTCGACCGCTTCTTCTTCAAGCTGAACGTGAACCTGCCAGACCATGACGAGTTCGCGGAGATCCTGAACCGCACCGGTGGCAACAGCACGCCGGAGATCAAGCCGGTGGCGCATGGCGAGGATATCATCCGCATGGGCCAGACCCTGCGCGAGATTCCGGTGGCGAAGGACGTGCAAGATCACCTGATCCGCGTGGTGCGGAACACGCATCCAGAAAACGACAAGTCCCCGGACAAGGTGAAGAAGTATGTCCGCCACGGTGCCAGTCCGCGTGCCGCGCAGGCGATGCTTGCCGCGGCACGGGTGCGCGCGCTGTTAGACGGGCGCTTCCATGTCGCGCGTGAGGATGTCGATGCCGTGGCCGCGCCCGCGCTGGCGCACCGCATGATCCTGTCCTTCGAAGGTGAGGCGGAAGGCATCAAGCCGGGTGACCTGGTGCGCTCGGCGATCCGCGGGGCGTATTGAAAGCAGCGTCGCATTTTCCTACCTACACCAGCACACCATGAAAGCGCTGTTGCTCTTATCCCTGCTCTTTTTCAGCGGAACCCTGGCAAGCCGTGCCGACGAGGAAGAGTCGGTCAAGGCCTGCAGGGCGCATCTCAAGAACATCTTCACCGGTAACGCGGAGGCACTGGAGAAGTCGTTTGCCGCCGAGGTCACCCTGATGCCCGGGGATGAATTCCTGGATCCCGACTATGGCTTCGCCAAGGACAAGGACCGCAAGGAGTCCGCCAAGGTCACTGGCAAGGCCTTGACCCAGGCACTCCTGAAGAAGGTGGACAGCGAGGGCAAGCCGCCGCAAGAGGAGATGGACAAGCTGTTTGCCACGCTCAAGTTCGAGCCGCTTGAAGTCAAGGAAGGCGACTTCCCCGTGGAGCCTTCCGAGAAGGTGGAGACTCCCGACGGCAAGCTTCACTTCAAGGTGGTGAAGGACGATGTGATCTTCAAGGTGGGCCCACCGGAGGAGAAAACCGTCCTGCTGCACTTGCGGAAAGTCGACGGGCATTGGGTCGTGGTTTCCGAATTCCTCCACTGACCGATCCGAAGACCGGGCGATGCAAAGCGGCTCCTGATCCGGCTCCGTGGTCGTCCCCTGCCCTGAACTCCTCCTCTACTCATCCATGTCCGAACCTCTCGAGTCCCTTCCTGCCGGCGAACTGACCGGCGCGGCCTTCATCCGCCGCCTGGAGACGCTCTTCCTGCTCGTGCGCCGCGTGCTCGGCGGCTCGATGCAGGCGGACCGCAAGAGCACGCGCAAGGGCACCGGCATTACCTTCGCCGACTACGCGGAGTATCGCCATGGCGATGACTACCGGGCGATCGACTGGCGGGTGTATGCGCGCTTCGACGAGCTGGTGATCAAGCTTTTCGAGCTGGAGGAAGACGCGACCGTCTACCTTCTGTTAGACATGAGCAACTCGATGCGGACCAAGACCGCGATGGCACGCAAGCTGGCGGCGGCGCTCGGCTACATCGGGCTGAATTGCCAGGACCGCGTGGCCTGCTACGGGATGGCGGATGAGTTGCGGCCCCTGCTCGATCCCTCGCGTGGCCGCGGCAATGTGCTGCCCTTCCTGCGCTCGCTGGAGAGTGCGACTTGTTTCGGCAAGGACACGGATTTCTCCACTTGCGTGAAGACCTTGCAGGCCCGCCACCGCAAGAAGGGCCTGGTGGTGGTGGTCTCGGACTTCCTCTATCCGGGTGGCTTCGAGGAAGGGCTCAAGCGCTTGTCGGGCCTGGGCCACGATGTGCATGCGATCCAAGTGCTCTCGGAAGAAGACTTGGCCTGCGATCGCAAGGGCGACCTGGAACTGGAGTGCGTGGAGTCCGGCCGGCGGCGCAAGGTCACAGTAACCGCGCGCGAGCTGGATGCCTATGCGGCCGCGGTAGCGGCTTGGAACGAAAAGCTGCGGGAGGAATGCGCGCGCCGCGGCATCGGCTTCACGCGCACACTCGACGGCGAGGCCTTCGATGAGGTGATCCGCACGATCTTGCAGCGAGGAGGGCTGGCAGCGTGAGCATCTTCACTGGAGAAGCTTTCTCTTTCCCCGTATGAATTTCACCGCCCCCTCCTTCCTGTGGATCCTTGCGGCGCTCGCGCCCTTGGTCGCGGCGTATTTCCTGAAGGTCCGCCCGCGGCGCTTCCAGGTGAATGCGCTCTTCCTGTGGGAAAAGATCTTCCAGGAGAAGAAAGCCTCCTCGCTGTTCCAGCGCATGCGGGACTTGTTCTCGCTGCTGATGCTGGCGCTCGCGCTGGGTGCCATCGCCTTCGCCGCTGCGGGTCCGCGCCCGGCCTCGCAGGACAAGCGCGATCTCTTGCTGGTGATTGATACCTCGCCATCCATGCGGGCGAAGAGCGGCGGCAAGGACAACCTGGAAGCGGCCAAGGACCGCGCGGTGGACATCGTGCGCGCCTTGAACGGCACGCGCCGCGCGGCCCTGGCCACCGCCGCGGGTGATCTCGATTTCCTCAGCCACGCCAGCGATTCGCCCAAGGATCTAACCGATGCGATCGCGAACCTGCAGGCGGCGGATGTGCCGGTGGGACCGCACACCGTGGCCGCACTGAATGCCTGCGCCAAGGGCGCTGGCAACACGGGCCGCGTGCTGCTGATCACGGATGGCAATCCGGGCTGGGACGGCCTGGATGCGGGTGTGGAGGTGATGCGCTTGCCCGCATCCACGCTGCCGAATGCCGGCTTCATCGCCGCGGATCTGGATCGCAAGCCGGGCACTCCGCATGGCGCGGTGTTCTTCTATCGCATCGCTTCATCGGTGAAGAAGGAGACGAGCGCCGAGCTCGAACTCCGCCATGAGGAGCGCGGCCTCGCGCGCCTAGTGCCGGTGACCCTGAAGCCGGGCGAGGAGACGAGTGACACTCTGGAGGTGGAGGACGCCGCGCCGGGCCGCTGGACTGCCGAGCTGAAATTCCCCGATGCGCTGGCCACGGATAACATCGTGGCCCTCGGCCTCGCGGAGCCCAAGCCGGTGAGCGTGAAAGTCGTCGCGCCGCAGAAGGTTTTCTTCCAGCGCTGCGTGGATGCCTTCACGCAGACCGGCGGCCTGCTCTCGCTGGTGGAGCAGGATGCGGACGTGACGATCGCGCAAGGCAGCGCGACGCAGGACCCGCGGCAGATCATCTTTGCGCCGAGCGGTGAGTCGCCCTTCTGGAGTGGCAGCGGTGCGGCGATCGAGGTGCTCGCGGCCGAGCCGAAGATCCCGGGGCACCCGGTGACGAAGCATCTCGATCTCGAGGCGATCCGCTTCGAGGGAGCGAAGGATCTCACGCCAGCGGCGGGTGCACTGGTGCTCGCGACTTCTGAGACGGGCAAGCCGCTGATGTGGAAAGCCCGCGCCGAGGGCCGCGACGCGCTGGTGGTAAATCTTGATCCCGCGCTGGGCGAGTTCTTCTTCTCTCCAGCCTTCCCCGCGCTGGTGCATGGCGGGGCGCTGGATCTGAGTGGCCGCGGGCCGGGACTGCGCTCGGCGCATCCCACCGGTTCGCGCGTGGATGCGGGCGGTCCGGTGACCAAGCCGGACGGCAAGACGCAGCCGCCCGGGGACTTCACGCTGGCGAAGCGCGGCCACTACCTGGCCGCGACCAATGCGGGCCCGCGCTGGTTCGGTGGTGCGCTCTTCGAACGCGCGGAGACCGTTCTCGATGGCTCCGGCCCGAAGGACAGCGGGGCTGCGGTGGAGCGCGGCTACCCCATTTCGTTCTGGCTGCTGGTGCTGGCCACCGTGCTGCTGATCGCCGAATTCATTCTCTATCATCGCCGCAAGGCCGGCTGACCTGACCCGATGGAACTTCTCACCTGGATGCCCCTGCTCGGGCTGGCGCTTGCGCTGCCCTTGTTCTTCATCGTCTACCGGCGCTCGCTGGTGGACCGCCCGCCCGCGATGAAACTGGCGGCGACGGTCTGCCGCTTCATCGCGCTGCTGCTGCTCCTGCTCGCGCTGTGCCGGCCCTTCTTCACGCGCAAGAGCGACAACGTACACGTGGCTTTTCTGTTAGATGCGTCAGAGTCGGTCGATCCCGGCGAGATGCGGCGCGGGCTGGGCGAGATCAAGAAGTCGGTGGAAGCGCTGAAGTCCGGCGATACCTGGTCGCTCTTCCTGTTCGCGCGCGATCTGAAGCGCAGCGATTTCGAGCAGGCGGAGAAGTTCATCGCCGAGTGTGAGTCGAGCCGCGGGGATGCGTCCTTCCGCTCGGCCACGGACCTTGCGGGGGCTCTGGCGGGGGCGCGCTTTGATTTGCCGGCGAACCGCGGGCGGCGGATTGTGGTGCTTTCGGATGGGCTGTTAGAGACGCCGGTGGCTGAGGAGGCGGAGCGGCTGGCGGCGGAGAAGACCGACCTGCGCTTCGTGAAGCTCGGCTCGCTCGACAAGCCGGAGGCCGCGGTGACCTCGATCGAGGCCGGCACGCCGGTCGCCTTCGAGGGTGAGATGGTGCGCTTCACGGTGAAGGTGGCGTCCAACCGCGACATGAATGCGAAGCTGCGCCTGATCCACCGCGGAGTGGCGGTGGCGGAGCAAGCGGTGAAGCTGACGGCCAAGGAAGAGACGGCCTGCCATGCGGAGGTACGCATGGTGACCTCCGGCGATACGGTTTGGGAGGCGGAGCTGGTGCCGGACGATGACTGGTTCCCGGCGAACAACCACCTCTCCATGACCCTGCCGGTGCGCGGCAAGCCGCGGATCCTGGTGATCCACGAGAAGCCGGCACAGATGCGGCCCTTCGAGCGGCTGATGCGCGAGCAAGATGTGAACCTGGAGACCCGCGGTGCGCGCGGCCTGCCGGATTCCTTCGAGGAGATCCTGGCCTTCGATGCGATCGTGCTGGCGGACGTGCCGGCCACGGCGATCTCGCCCAAGCAGATGGCCTCGCTGAAGCGCTACGTGACGGACTTCGGCGGCGGCCTGATCATGACCGGATCGGAGAACACCTTCGGCATCGGCGGTTACTTCAAGACGCCGGTGGAGGAAGTGCTGCCGCTGGTCTCGCGCTTCGAGAAGGACAAGGAGAAGCCCTCGCTGGCGATGGTCATCGTGCTGGACAAGTCGGGCTCGATGTCCGGCCAGCCGATCGCGCTGGCGCGGCAGGCCGCGAAGAGCGCGGCGGAGCTGTTAGGCAACCAGGACCAGATCGCGGTGATCGCCTTCGACCACCAGCCGCAGCTTGTGCTCGACCTGACCTCCGCGGCGAACCGCGCGCAGATCGCGGCGGCCATCGATTCAATCGCGGAAGGTGGCGGCACGGACATGCAGCCGGCGATGGTGCAGGCGCGCGATATCATCCGCGGCGCGAGTGCCAAGCTGAAGCACGTGATCGGCCTGACGGACGGGCAGACGGATGCCTCGAACTTGGTCGAGCTGTGCCGCGAGATGTCGGACTCTGGAACGACTGTCTCCACCGTGGCGATGGGTGGTGGTGCGGCGGCGGACTTGCTCCAGCAGATGGCGGAGGCCGGGCGCGGTCGCTTTTATCAGACCGACTCGCCGGAGAACGTGCCGCAGATTTTCACGCGCGAGACGATGCAGGCCTCGCGCTCCGCGATCAAAGAGGACCTCTACGAACCGGCGAGCGTGACCGAGCACCCGATCATGGCGGGCTTCGAGAGTGCGGCCTTCCCGCCGGTGCTGGGCTATGTGATGGCGCGGCCGAAGCCGACGGCGCAGGTGCTGCTGGCGGTGGAGTCCGGCGATCCGCTGCTGGCGGTGGGGCGCTTCGGCCTGGGGACCGGCATTGCCTTCACGGGGGATCTAACAGAACGCTGGGGCAGCGAGTGGCTGGCCTGGGGTGGTTGCGGCAAGTTCTGGGCGCAGGTCTTCCGCGGCGCGCTGCGCAAGGAGGAATCGGTGGGCGTGGAGACAGCATCGCACCGCGAGCAAGGCCGCTGGGATATCGATGTGCGGGCGACGGATGATGCCGGGCGTCCGCTTTCGTCGGTGCCGTGGACGGGGCATGCGCTGGATGACAACGGCAAGGAGTTTCCCGTGAGTATTGAGGAGAGTGGTATTGGCCGTTACCGCGTGCGGGTTGATCCCGGTGATGCGCCGCGGCTGACCTTGCGCCTGCACGATCCGGAACGCGGGAAGGTGAAGACCCTGCGCTGGGAGCGTGGGTATCCGGCGGAGTACCGGCTGTCCGGCGAGACGGATGCCACCTTGGCGAAGGTGGAGAGCTTTGCCCCGGCGGCACCGCGGGATGGGATTCCAGTGGTGCGGATCCGGACGAGTGCGTTGCCTTGGGCGGGGCTGGCGGCGATTGTGTTTATGATCGCGGGGATTGTGTTGCGGAGGGTTTAGGTTGGGGCTGTTAGGGTTGGGGAGGGTTTTGGTTTTAACCGCGAAATGGCGCGAAAAAGACGCGAAATTTGAACAGCCCGGAAGTTTGTGGAGTGCGGCGGCATGACGCCGCTTTGGATGCGGGGGCGCTTGGACTCTTGCTTCGTGGCCGTTTCCCGCAGTGTGAACGAAGCGTCCACCGGAGAGATCACTTAGAACTATTCGGGGCCGCCATGGGGAACAACATTCACTCCAAGCCAAAGCGGTGTCATGCCACCGCACTCCATGGGACGCTCCCCAGGCTTAGATCTCGCTGTTGTTCCGGATCTCCTGGAGCACCTGGTCCGGGCTGACGTCTTGCATCAGTTCGTGGAGGTCTTCATCTGCGCCCAGATCGACCTCGAGCTTCTCTGCAAGGCGGGCGGTGATTTGGATGAGGCGGGTCGCTTCGCGCTCGGCGAGCAGGCTGATGTGGAGTTGCAGGTCGGCCCGCTCATCCGCGATCGCCTGCATGCGGCTCTGGTTGATGAGGACGCAGGCGGAGAGGAAGAGCGATTCGATCGATGCGAAGATCGCGAGGAATTGCAGGGTGGGATCGAACTTGGGGACGGAGGTGTCGGCTTTGTTGAGGAGAATCCAGAGGCCGAAGAGCAGCAGGTGGACGTAGATGAAGTGAACGGAGCCGACAAATCCTGCGATCTTCGCGACGACGATCTGCAGGCGGGACGCGGCGCGGTCGTGCTTCCGGTGCTCCTCGACGAGGACGGCGATGTTTTTCGCCAGCACCTTTGAGGTCGAGGGCGTCTGCCGGTCCTTCTGTTGGGGCGACTTGCTCACCCCTCACCTGATCGTCGAGGAAAGCGATTCGTCAAAGCGTCTCCGGCGTGCCGGTGGAGTTGCGCCCGTGTTGCGGAAGCGCCGCGGCTGCTAGGCATGGCCATGACTAGTTCTCGCCATGGACAGGAAGCGCCGCCGCGGGGCAAGGTGGAGGTCGCGATGATGCGTGGCGCTTTCCTAGCTGAGGTCAGGGGGAGGCTGGCAGGGCGGACTGCGGATTTCCATAGTAGCTGCAAGCGGCACCCTTGGTGGAGCGTAGGCGGCACGATGCGAAACGGCGTGGTGATGTTCTTGCTGGCCTCCCTCTTCATCCTGCGGGCGGGGGCGGTGGATTTGTTAGAGAAACGGGAGGCTTGGACGGCTGCGGCGCAGGCACCGACGACGCTGAGTATCCTGCCGGGTGAGGGTAAGGCGCTGCGTGGGGAATTGGTGACTCCCGGGCTGAAGGAGGATTTCCCGCGCTTCCACCTGGGCTTGGCGGAGCCGCAGGATTGGCGCGGGTATCACACGCTGCGGTTGCGGATGAAGGTCAGCTCTGCGGACGCGGTGGTGACAGGGAAGAGCCTGAACTTCGTCTTCTACGACAAGGACACGCGGCTGGAGAATGTACCGGGGAATCCGAGCCAGCAGCAGGGCATGCGCTTGAGTGTGGGCGCGAACCAGTGGGTGGAGACGGAGCTGCCGCTGACGGGCATCCGGCGCTCCGCGATCACCTCGATGGAGATCTATGTGTATGCGAATCCGCCGGTGGCGGAGCACCGCTGCCAGGTGGAGATCGAGCGGCTGGAGTTGGTCGGGCCGGGGGATGGGGAGATTTGCTTTGATGCGGCGTCCTTTCCGGCAGGTGAGCTGTTGCCGGTGGTGGGGGAGGCGGTGCGGCAGGTGCGGAGTGAGGATGGGTTGGCCTTGGGAATCGATGCCGCGGGGCGGGTGGCGGGGGTGGAGCTGGATGGGAAGCCGTTCCAGGTGCCGGGCACTCGGCATGGTGGATTTTTCCTGCGTGATGTGAAGGCGGGCGGTGGGCCGAAGGAGGAGTTGGAGGGTGTGGAGTTCAAGAGTGGCTGGGCGGGCCGTGGCGGATATCTGGAAGCGAGTGGCACGTTGCGGGCGAAGGCGGGCGGCGATCGCTTGATTACGGCGTATGTCGTACTTCCCGTGGCCAAGCAGGGCTTGCGCTGGGGGCGGAGCATCTCTGCGGATGAGAGTGCGGATAGCAGCGGCAAGTTTGAGTTCGTGCACACGAAGTATCCGATGTCCGCGGTCACGCTGCCGGTTGCGGGCGGGCTGAGTCTGGCGATCCGGCTGGATGAGCCGGTGCGCTACCGCCTAGCCTATAGCCCGGAGATGCAGGCTTACTTCGCGGCCTTCGACATCGCGCTGACGGCGGAGAAGCCGGAGGCGAAGTTCCGGGCGGTGCTCTATCGGCATGATCCGGCGTGGGGCTTCCGTTCGGCGGTGCAGCGCTATTACGATTTCTTCCCGGGCTTCTTCGAGAAGCATGTGCCGATCGATGGCGGCTGGGGCGTGTGGCGGACCAAGCCGCCGACGGATGATGACCTCGCGACTGGCTATGCCTACAGTTGGGGTCCGGCGCTAAAGGCGGATGTCTTGTCGGAGCAGAAGCGGCTGGGAATACTAAACCTCCCGTACATCGAGCCAGAGTATTGGCAGATGAGCCTGACCGACTTGCCCGCTGCGGGGGATGCGCAGGCGCTGGAGCGGCTGCGCAAGCTCGCCGCGGGGGATGAGGAGGAATGGCGGCGCTTTGCCGTGCTGCGTTATACGGCCGGGGATAGCTCCGGGCACCACCGGAGTGCGGAGATCGCGCCGCGGGACTTTTACCGGCAGCTTGCGACGGCCACGCTGAACTCGCTCTCGGGCGGGCCCGGCGGCGTGCTGAGCGGGCAGGTGGCGCGGCGCGATTGGATCGGGGAGAATGGCGTGGGCGCGATGTTCTCCTGCAATCTCGATCCCGGCATCCCCGCGGGGAAGGGCCGCTTCAACACGGACATCGCGATCCGCTCGATGTGCGCCGACTATGAGAAGACGACCGGGGCGCGGATCGATGGGCTCTCGCTCGATTGCTTCCTGGGCGCGGCCCCGGATTTCCGGCGGGATCACTTCAAGTATCTGGATAGCCCGCTGGGATTCTTCCGCACGCCGGAGGGACTACAAGCCGGCATCCCCGGCGAGCGCGGGACGATCGAGTGGCTGAAGGACCTGAAGGGCCAGCCGTGGTGGGATGGCCGGGTGCTGATGGCCAACCTGGGCGATGAGGGCGGCGGCGAGCGCCTGACTTTCGCCGCACCTTGGCTGGATGTCTTCGGGATCGAGCACGGCTGGGTGCCGGACCCGGACTACCTCCGCACCATGGCGCGGAACAAGCCGGTGACCGATCTGCCCTACTCGCCGCGCGCGCCTTGGGTCACGGCCTACCTGCAAGTCCACGGCATCTTCGCCGGCGACGGCCACGACCGCGAGCTGATGAAGAAGCAAGCGCCCATCGAAAGAGCGATGATGAAGGAGGGCTGGAACCCGGTGACCGGCGCGAGGGCCAGCTCCCCTGCCCTGCGGCTGGAACGGTATGGGCGCTATCTGGTGGTGCACAATACGGCGGAACAAGTACTGGAGGGCACGATCTCGGTGGAGGTGCCATTGAAGCAGGATCGGAGTATCACGCTGGAGGGGAAGGAGACGCGGGTGCTGGATTTGTTGGGGAGGAGGTAAGAGATGGACACGGCGCAACTTGCGCCTGTGTCCCTGATCTACCCTTAGTGGTATACGTCGAGAAGATGAAATTTGAGACCAGCAAGAGATCCGTCGAAAAAATTGCTCCTGCCGCGCAAAAGTTGCGGAACAAACCCAAGCGGAAACATCGAGCCAGCGGACGCGGAAATTAAAATTAATTCTTTGCTGGTTCCAACGATGCTGCAAAAGGCTTTTCTGCGAAGAGACGAATATGAGCGACGAGACTTCAAAGACAGCTCAGTGGGGCTGCAACGAGTGGAAAGCCAATCTCTTCCCCTCTCCAACGGAGAAGATCGACCTGCCAACGATTTTTGAGAGGTTTTATGGCCTCAGCCATGAAGAGGAACGCAATAGGCCTGGGGAAGGTATTCTTGAATTTTGGTCGCACGATCCAGTAGCCGCCAGAGGTCTCGTTCAGACTCCAGGCAAGCTGGAGTTCTACATTAGGCCCCGGGAGGTTCATGAACGTCCCGAAGTCATCCGCGATATGGGGATAGTCGTGTTCCCTCAAAATTCGGAACTTCCGGAGCAGTTTGCCGCCCAAACAAGCGATTTTGTTGGATCAGGGTTTCTCCTTCGGAGAATCGGAGTGAGTGCGCAGTATTCTTTGAACGCTGGCTCCTACGAGGAAGCTCGGCTATTTTTGCTTTCCCAGCTTATTTCAGTAGCATCAATCGATCCCGAAACCTCCGACTTCCAGTTCCGAATCAATCGCCCTAGGCCCTTTGTCGATGGTGCAAGCGCCGTCACCATAAACCGACTTTGCCAGTGGCTCACTCAAGCGATCACGTTTGAAATCATGGAGCCTCGGGGTGAAGACGCGAAAATCATTAATAAGGTTCTCGCTCTGATGATACCAGACGTGAATACCGACCCCGTGGTCGACGCAACCTCTTTTTCTGTCGAATCTTTAAAAAAATTGACTAAAACTCTATTTGAGTTCGCTGGAGAATTTGCGATTAACGGAGAGAAGCCGTGAGCGAGATTCTAATTGAGCCCCCAAAAAGCCAAGCCGCGAGTGGAATTGCTTCCCGAAGGGCAACCTACGGCGTGGCCGCGTGTGGGATTTTTGTGATGCCAGCATATGGCAATTTGAGCCACGAACGAGCACAGGAGCTCTCAAAGAGAGCTCCTGTATCTGAAGCGGCTACTTGGGAAATCAGGCGATCGGCTTCGTCGTCGGCGATCACCGTTGCCGACCTGCCTCCTATTGCAAGGGTCGAGGCGACCCTCAAGGCCGCAGGCTTAGTTCCCACTGGCACCGCGATGACGGTGGATGACAGCAAGCTTTTCGAATTCGTCGATGAGGCTCGAGTCGGTGTTGATGTTCATCCTACCGGCGAAATTGTTGTGATGGTTCGGAAAGAGAGGGGAACGGATTATTACGATCTTGATGCGAGCAAGCCGGCGCTGTTAGTGAGTCTCTTGCAAGATGTCGGTGTGCAAAGAAACGTGTGAGGCCCCAGGAATTCCCGCATACCTTCACGGGACAGAGAGAGAGCCTTCGATCATCTCGCCTACCGACCGGCTTTATTTGTGGTATAAAGAAAAGCCAGGCATATCCGAGTTTCTGCTTCAGGAATTTGACTGTGCAGCCCAATCAGCAAATTCCCATGAGCTTAATCCCGACGGATCTCCCGAGGATGTGCTTTACGACGTTGTAAACGGAGGCAAGCCGGCCAATCGACGCCTAGCCTGTCTGGCGGTTGAAGAGATTCTAACAGCTTCATTTCCCAACACTTTTTCAACGGTTAAGGATCCTGTGACGAAGAGGCAAGTTCCCGTCAACGAGACGTACACTTGGGAAGTGGTTCACGACCCTACCGGATGCATGTTCCCCCACTGCGAGATCAGAGCAAAGTGCAACGGAGCATTCGTAACGGAGGTTCAAAGCCGTAGCTTTAGATCGAAGCTTAGGGGAGAGTTCTCTCAGCTTGCAGCCCGATTCCGTGAGGAGCTTGCGCCGATCAACTCGCGCCTCAATGGATCTGCGGAAGGGGCAACTTGACTTCCTCCGCAACCTTCTGCTTCAAGCTGGACTTCGGGATCGAAATGCAGCCGGCAATGAGAAGCTGGAAAAATTGGTAGGGCGGCTTGGGTCGGTTGCTGCGGGGAGTGTCCCGTGCTCCGGACTTAGAGAACCCGCTTCTGGATTCGAATCGGTTGGGGGCTGGTCCCAAGGTAGCCGCGATCCGGTCCTTCTGCGCCCTGCGGGCTGGGAAGGACGGGATCGCGGCTACCCTGGCTCTGTTAGAACGGCGTTGCCGTTCTCAGAGAAAGGCATTTCCCGTGCGGCCGGAGATGAAGGAAGTCAGCTACTCAACTCGAGCGGCACCCTTCCCAGCCTTGATCACGAGCCATTCGATCTCCCTTGTCGCCAAACAGGAGCAAAGAAAAGCCCCGACGATCCAGACCGGCGGGGGAGGGAATGCCGGGAAGACCCGTTTGAGGCTCGCCAGGTCGACAAGCTGCACAGTCCCAGTCTGAAGGAAAAATTCCCACCGCAAAAAAATTGCATTAATAACCCATAGAACCGGTGTGTTTTGCAACCCGACCCGGATTGGTTTCTGGACTTTTCCAAGCGCTCTCCTACTTCCTGTCGCCTGCATACCTCATTACGCCATGACATCTGGAAAAATCAGGTCGATCATCGCCACCCTGCTGGTGGGAGTCTCTGTCGCGAGAGGAGCCTTGAAAGTCGGGGACGATGCCCCGGAACTCAAGGTCGGCGCCTGGGCCCAGGGCGAGGAGGTCACGGGCTTCACGGGTGACAAGGTCTACATCGTGGAATTCTGGGCCACCTGGTGCGGCCCCTGCATCGCTTCCATCCCGCACTTGGATGAGATCTACCGGAAGCACAGCGAGGAGGGATTGGTCGTGATCGGCCAGAATCTCGGTGAAGACGCGTCGAAGGTGAATCCCTTCGTCAAGAGCATGGCGGGCAAGATGAGCTACCGGGTGGCGATCGATGACAAATCGGAAGGCGGCTGGATGGCCAAACACTGGCTCACCGCCGCCGGGCAGAACGGCATCCCCTGCGCCTTCGTGGTCAGCAAGAAGGGCAAGATCGCCTACATCGGCCATCCGATGAGCCTGCAGGAATCCCTGCTCACGAGCTTGCTGGCGGAGCCCTCCACTGCTCCGGAGAAAGGGACGGCCCCGGCTCCGAAAGCGACCGGGCCGGGCGAGAAGGCGATCCCGCTTATCACCCGCGCGCAGACGGAGATCCGCGCCGGCAAGCTGGATGCCGCCGAGCAGACGGTCGGCGAGCTGCAGGAAGTGCTGCCCAAGGATTTTGGTTACATCGGTGGCCTGCTGGAGATCGACGTGCTGCTGGCCCGCAAGCAATCCGGCGATGCGCTTGAACTCGCGAAGCTGCTCGGTGAGGACTATCGCGACAAGCCTGCCGCCATGCTGGCGGTGGCCGCGCATCTCACCGCCTCTGCGGATGCTTCCCCGGCGCTGCTGGACGCCGCCACCAAGATCGCTTCACCCTTGAGCACGGCTGCCGGAGACACGCAGGCAATGGCGCTGTCCACGATGGCCCGCATTTCGTGGATAAAGGGGGACAAGGCCGCGGCCCTGGAGCTGCAGCAAAAAGCGATTCCCCTCTATCCGAAGGAAAAGGAAGCCGCTGCGAAGTCCGCGCTCGAAGCTTACCAGCAGGACCGCCTTCCCGCGCAGGAGACGCAGTTCTGAGAGCCGCCTCCACCTTCCCACCCGCTTTCCCCTTCTTCATGACTTCTACTGCAACTCATTTCGTCCAAGCCGTGCGCGACCGCGTCGGTGAGGTTGTCGTCGGCCAGGATGTCGTCGTCGAGCGCATGATGATCGCGCTATTGACCGGCGGCCATTTGCTTCTGTTAGGCGTGCCGGGCACCGCGAAGACGCTGCTCGTGAATGCGGTTGCGAAGGCCGTGGATCTGCAGTTCAGCCGGGTCCAGTTCACCATCGACATGCTGCCCTCGGACATCACCGGCTCCGAGCTGCTCGACCAGGCGACCGGGAAGTTCAATCTCCACCAGGGGCCTGTCTTCACCAACCTGCTGCTGGCGGACGAAATCAACCGTGCCGCCCCGAAGGTGCAGAGCGCCCTGCTGGAAGCCATGCAGGAGCGCAAGGTGACCATCGGCAAGGCCTCGTGCCCGCTGCCCATTCCCTTCCTCGTCATCGCCACGCAGAATCCGGTGGAGCAAGCGGGCACCTTCGAACTACCGGAGGCACAGCTCGACCGCTTCATGCTCTGCCACCGCATCGGCTATCCCACTGCCGTGCAGGAGGAAGAAGTCGTGCGCCGGCAGTTGAAGATGGGCCTGAAGAAAGTGGAGGGAGGTGCCATGCCCAAGACTGCCTTCGACATGATCGGCGGGAAGCCGGTGTGCAGCCTGGAAGACCTGGTGGCCGCCATGGCCGACGTGCAGGCCGTGCATGTCAGCGAGGTCTTCATGAAGCATTGCGTGGAGCTGGTCCGCCTCACCCGCACCCACCCCGCAATCGAGATGGGCTGCTCGCCGCGCGCCACCCTCTCGATCGTCCAGGCCGCCCGCGCCCGCGCTTTCATCTGCCAGCGCGACTACGTCACGCCGGAGGATCTCTTCGAGCTGGCGGAAGACGTCGTGCTGCACCGCATCCGCCTGAGCTACGAAGCGTTGGCGGACGGACGCAAGCCCGGCGAGGTGCTGGAGGAACTGCTGAAAAAACTCGGCTGAGAGCCCGCGCATGAGTGACCCTGCAGCCCCGAGCAACGATGCCCCGCTGGACGCGCGGCAGTTCGAGATCGCCATCCGGCAGCTCGCGAATGCGCTGATGTACGGGCAGGAAAACTCGCCCTTCCTGGGCGCGGGCATGGAGTATGTGCAGTCCCGCCTCTATCAGCCCGGGGATCCGGTGAAGTTCATCGACTGGCGCGTGACCGGCCGCACCGGTCGCTTCCACGTGAAGGAATACGAGGCGCCCAAGCAGATGCCGGTCTATCTGCTGGTGGACACTTCCGCCTCCATGTCGGTGAGTTCGCAGAAGCGGTCCAAGTATTTCCAGGCGGTGCAGATCGCCGGCGGGATCGCCCTCGCCGCGGTGGAGCACATGAACCCGGTGGGCCTGATGGCAGTGGGCGAGCGCGTGCTGCACCACACCCCTTCCCTGTCCCGTGCCGGCATCCTGCAGTGGCTGCATCAACTGCGGCGTCATGATTTCTCGGAAGGCACCTCGCTCGGCCAGCGGGTGCGGGAGTTGATCCCGCGCGTGGAGCAGCGCTGCCTGTTCGTGGTGATCAGCGATCTCCATGACCCCGATGCCATCCCGGCGATCCGCCTGATGGCGCAGGACCATGACACCGCGGTGCTGCATCTGGAGGATCCGGCGGAGCGTGGCGGCTTGCGGGCCGGCATCCTGCGCGGCGTGGAGGCGGAGTCCGGCCGGGACTTCATCGCCAGCGGCAGCACCAAGTTCTTCTCCGACGGGGAGAAGCATTCCCTGACCCGCGCAGGCATCGACTACCTGAAGCTGCCCACGGATGAACCGATCCTGCCGCGGCTGCGTCACTTCCTGAAGAACCGGCAAACCTCGCGTCGTCTGTGATGACAGTTGCCGGAATCATCCGCCCCGTGTTGGCACTCATGATCGCCAGCAGCCTTGCCACGGCTGCTGCCGGGGACTTGCCTGCTGGAGGCATCGGCCTGGAAAGCGAGCTCACGGTGGTGATGGACCGTGGTGACTATCGACCCAAGCCGCTGGACGACCGCACGCCGCTCATCCTGCGGCTGGATGAAGTGAAGCCCGACGGTAGCGGCCACTTCAGCTATCGCTTCCACTACATCGCCTTCGAGCCCGGCTCCTACCGTCTCGCCGAGTATCTCGTCCAGCCGGACGGTGCGCCCGCGACGGAAGCCGGCGGGACCACCATCAACACCGGCCCGATCCTGGTCGACTCGGTGCTGCCACCCGATTTCAACGGCGCTCTCCACAACTTCGATGCGCGGCCCTTCCCCTGGTTCGGCGGCTATCGCATGATGCTGGGCGGCGTGGCCGTGCTGTGGCTCGCCTGCCTGCCCGCGCTGATCTGGCTGGGCCGGAAGAAGCAAGCCGCCGCCGTGGAGGAAGTCGCCGCGCCGCCCCCCACCTATGCGGAGCGCATGCGCCCCTATGTGGAAGACGCGGCGGCGGGCCGTCTAACAGCCGCGGGCCAGGCCGAACTGGAGCGCCTCATGACCGGCTACTGGCGTGAGAAAGTCGCCGACCCCGCACCGCGCATGGCGGGAGCCCTGGCAGCACTGAAGAAGCATCCGGAGGCGGGTCCCCTGCTCCACGCGCTGGAGTCATGGCTGCACCGGCCGGGGAATACGCCGCGCGCTGAAATCGAGCGGCTGTTAGAGCCCTACCGCCGCCCGCTGCCATCCGGAGAGGAGGTGCCCGCATGAGCTTCCACCATCCCATGGTGCTGTGGCTGCTGGCCCTGCCAGTGGTGTGGGGCTTCTGGCAGTGGGTCCGCCGCGGACACCAGGTTGCCCTGCCCTTCGACCACGGCCAGCAAGGCCGCGGCCGCTTGCTGCGCTTCATGGCCAGCACCGCGGATTCCCTCCCGGCGCTCTTGCTGGCCATCGCCATCCTGCTGCTGGCTGGGCCGCGCAAGACGGCTCCGCCCCAGGACGAGCGGATCATGTCCAACATCATCCTCTGCGTGGACGTGTCCGGCTCGATGAACATGCCCTTCGGCAAGGGGACGCGCTTCGAGGCGGCGGTGGAGTCCGCCCGGAGCTTCTGCAATTTCCGCAAGGGCGACGCCTTCGGGCTGACCATCTTCGGCTCGGAATACATCCACTGGGTGCCGCCGACCAAGGAGATCTCCGCCATCGCCAATGCCACCAAATACATCCGCCCCGACAACATGCCGCCATGGATGGGCGGCACCCTGATCGCGAATGCCCTGCACGGCTGCCGCGAGCAGTTGATCAAGACCGAGAACGGCGACCGCGCGGTGATCCTGATCACGGACGGTGGCAGCCAGGACTTCGCCAACGGCGGTGCCCGGAGCATCGCCACCGAACTCGCCGCGTCTAACATCCGGGTCTTCGCCATCTCCATCGGCGGCGATGCGGAGTCCGGCGCGGCTGGTCTCGAAACGATCGCCTCAGGCTCCGGCGGCAAGGTTTTCAAGGCGGGTGATCCCTCCGCGCTGGATGAAGTTTTCCGCGAGATCGACCGCATGCAGAAGGCGCGCTTCAAGCAAGTGACCGCCGATTGGGTGGATGACTACGGCCCGCTGTGCATCGCCGGCCTGTCGGTCTTCGCCCTCTATCTGCTGTCGCTCTCGGGCCTCCGTTACACTCCGTGGTAAGAGCCAGATGACCTCCGAAAATATCGCCCTCTGTGCCATCGCCGTCGCATGCGCGGCCGCTGCCCTCGCCGGCTTGGGCGAGTGGCTGCACGCGCGGCGCACCGCGCGCGCGGCGGCCCTGGCCTTCGGTCCTGGTGGCCGGGCTCGCCGCTGGACCGCAGCGGTGCCCTTCCTGCGGGTGCTTGCCGTGGCGGGCCTCGGTTGGTCGCTGGTGACTCTCTTCGGCTTCAGCAATCTGATGCGTGAGCGCGAGCACAACGGGCGCGAAGTCCGCCACCTGATGGTGCTGCTCGATGTCTCGCCCTCCATGCTGCTGGAAGATGCGGGCGAGTCCCGCAAGCAGACCCGCATGGCGCGGGCCAACGAGGTGCTGAAGTCCGTGCTGGACCGCATCCCGGGCGATGGCGTGCGCTTCTCCGCCGCGGGCTTCTACACGGAGACCCGCATGCTGGTGGACGACTGCCGGGACCGCGAACTGATCCTGCACCTCGCGGGAGGCACGCCCTTCCACATCACCTACAAGCCGGGCAAGACCGACTTCCTGAAGTGCCTCAACCAGGCAGGCGCCCTGATGAAGGAATGGGAGCGCAAGTCCACGACACTGCTGGTGATTTCCGATGGTGACAGCGCTCCGCCCACGGGCCTGGACTCCATGCCATCCGCAGTGTCGGACGTGATCTTCGCCGGCGTGGGCGACTCCAGCCGTGGCGTGTTCATCGATGGCCACCTTTCCCGCCAGGACACGGGGAACATGTCCCAGCTCGCGCGCCGTCTCCACGGGACCTGGTATGACTGCAATGTCAGGCAGCTCCCCAGCACCGCGCTGGACCGGCTGAACGCGCCGGATTCCGGCACCAGCCACTGGCGCACGGACCGGCGGGTGCTGGCGCTGATCGTGCTCGGCGTCTCCACCGGACTGCTCTGCCTGCTGCCGCTGCTGCTGGAGTATCTCGGCAGCGCCTGGCGCTTCCCTGTCGTCAACAAGGTCTCCACCCCTAACCCCGGCATGGTGCGATGAGAAAGTATCTGGTGCTTGCCTGGCTGCTACTGCCCCTGCCGGTGCTCGTGTTCCACTTCGGCCGCCGCGGCCAGGAGTGGCTCGCGCGCGACATCGCCCACGACCTGATCCACGAGGCCAAGCAGGCGGAAGCGCGGGGCGATTGGAAAGCCGCGGATGGGAAATACAGTGAGGCGGACAAGGTCGTGGGTGCGAGCGATCCCAGCTTGAAACTGCGGCTCGATCTCGCCCGCGTGCAAACGCGCTACCGGATGGGGGATGCCGTGCCCGCCATCGATGCGGTGGACCACCTGCTGGAAGATGCCGCGCTGGCAACCATGCCGCAGGATTTCCAGCGCGAGGTGCGCGAACTTTCCGGACGCATCCACTACTATGCTGCCTGGGTCATGCGGCTGGAAGGCGCGGACCGCGAGCTGTGGATGGAAGAGGCGGACCGCTCCCGCCAGAGCTATCGCCTGCTGGCAGAAGGATCTCCTGCTGATACGCCCTCCACCAAGGTCCGCAGCGAGCGCGAGGACCTGGAGGCAGCCGTGCAACTCCAGCGCCTGAGCCTGACCGAGCTGATGGCCCGCCCCCTGCCGCAAGAAGGCCGCAGCATGAGCGGCCAGGGCCTGACCGAGCAGATGGGCAAGCGCCGCGGCCAGCGCGGCAACAAGCCCGGCCCCGGCAAGGGCGAGGGTCCGCCCGGCCCCGGCGGCGGCATCCAGCGCTTCAAGCCCGGCGAGGGCTCCTGACCCCAATTTCAAAAGACACTTTCCCGAACGCCATGAACCACTCTTGTCCTCAAGGCCCGCTGCGCGGTGGGATCATTTTCGCCCTGCTGCTCACGGCAGCCGCGGCTCCCGCACAGACCACTGCGCCCGCACCGGCCCAACAGGCACCGGCCCAACAGGCACCGGCCCAACAGGCACCGGCCCAACAGGCACCGGCCCAGCAGGCACCGCCCCAGCAGGCACCGCCCCAGCAGGCACCGGCCCAGCAGACGCCGGCCCAACAGACACCGGCCCAACAGACACCGGCCCAGCAGGCACCGGCCCAGCAAGCACCCGCGCCCGCGCCGGCCACGGTTCCTGCCACTCCGGTCACCCCGGCGGCTCCCGCTGCGCCTGCCGTCGTTCCCGCGCAGACCCGGCTCGCCGCCGGACGGATCCAAGCCGCCATGGCTGCGATTCCCGCCACTGGTGCCACGGCTGCGGAAGCACCGAATGCCGACCCGGCTGCCCCGCCGGCTCCAGGCGGCGAAGCCCCCAAGGAAGCGCCGCCCACGCCGGACCTGGGCGCGGCGCTGAAGACGATGAAGTTCGACCGTTCGTCCGATGCCCTGCTGGCTGCCACCCGTGCCCAGCGCCGGGACACCCCGCTGACTCCCCAGGAAGCCTTCAATGTCCTGGTGGTGCTGGGCGATTGGCAGGGCGTGGGCAAGGCCCTGGCCACCGTACCCCCGGAATCCGCGGTCGCCGGCTACACCCGCCTGCTCGAAGCTCTCGCCGAGCAGTCCCTTTCCTCGGGTGCCGTGTGGAAACGTCCCGGCGACGCCTCCGAGGAGGAAGATCCGAACGCGCGGCGCATGAGGCTGCAGAAGGAAAAGGAGGATCTGAAGAAGAAGGCCCCGCCGCTGCTCAGCAAGGATTTCTACGAGCTGGTGGAAGCATCCCCCGGCGATCTGCGTGAAGAGAATGTCCCCGCCCTTACCCAACTCGTGAAGATGGCGGTGGGAGAAGGCGGCCGGGCCACGCTGGTGGAGCGCCTGCAGAAGGGCTGGAAGGGCATCGGCGGCAGCACTCCCGACGGGCGCAAGCTCGCCGTGCGCCTGCTCTCCTCGCTCGGATGGATCAAGGATGCCGCTCCCTTCCTCCCGCTGGACCCGGCGGCATGGGACGCGGCGGATACCACCGAGCTGGTCTTCGCGATGGAGTATTTCACCCAGACTGGCATCGCCGATCGCGACGAGCGCCAGTTCCAGAAGGCCGCGCTGATCGCCGCCCGTCTGATGAAGTCCGGACGCTTCGGCAACTACACCCGCCCGCAGTTCCGGCTGGCCATGGATCGCCTGGTCCAGCTGCTGCCACTGCTGGAGCCGGCCCAGGCCCGGACCCTGGTGAGCGAACAGCTTCTCGGGCAGACCGCCACCTTGTCGGACCTCATCGGCTCGATCGGCGAACTCGGCCAGACCGCCGCGCGGGGGAGTGACCTGCAGGCCCGTGTCTCCAGCCTGGGCACCCAGCGTCTGATCCTGGAAGCGCTCAGCGCGAAGAAGGACGAACTGCCGGCGAATGTCGCGGTGCTGGTCATGAACTGGCTGACCGAGGCAGAGGCCTGCTACCGCGCGGGCGGTGCCATGAGCATGGAGAAGACCCAGGCCGAGAAGCTGATCCTGAGGCGCTATGGGATGTACAATCAGGGCGGCGAGGAAGCACCCAACCTTTCCGCGGCACAGATCCTGGAATCCGCACCACCGCGCGAGCTGGTAGCCCGGCTCAATCCCGGCCTGGTGCAGCGGGTCGCACTGACCCTGGTGAAGGTCGGCATCCTCCGCCCGGAGCAGCCGGATCTCACGCTGCTGCGCGAATACGCCAAGCAGTATCCCGGCTTGGAACAGGAAGTCTGCCAGGACGTGCTCGCCGGCTGGGTCTCCGCACGCACCAAGCCTGCCGAAAATGATACGGTGAAGCAGATGCGCATGTACGGGATGTACATCCCGCCGCAACTCCAGCAGCAGGGTTCGGGTATCCCCCTGACGCGGGCGCGCCAGAAGCAGAACATCGAGCAATTCCGCGATCTGCTCGCACGCTTGCGGGAGATCTCTCCCCAGCCGCTGGATCCCGCACTGATCGTGCAGTCCTTCATGACCCTGCACAGTGGTGCGGAGGTCTACCGGATGGAAGACATCCAGGCCATCTTCGGGCCGCCGGAGAAGATGGTGCAGACGGAGCTGCTGGATCTGCTCTCGGGCATGCGCGGCCGCCTCAACGAGGAATGGCGTAACATGGAGACCCAGCAGCAGGCCGGGACCAATCGCACCGAGGAAGAAGCGAAGGACGAAGTCTCGCGTGGCTATCGCACCGCGCTGGAACTGGCCAAGCGCGGCATCCGCGCGGAAGACGCCACCTGGGAGGCATTCATCACCCGCGGCCAGCTCTTCTACGATGCCTCTCAGTATGAACTGGAGCGCCAGGTCAAGCTGACCGACTACGTCAGCCTGCGGGATGAAGCCTTCGGGAGCTTCGCCACCGCGGCCAAGATTTATGCCGCCAAGCTTGCGGATCTCCCGCAGGGCCAGTGGACGATCGCCCCCTATCAGCAGTGGTTCTACGTGATGCTGGGCGCGAGCGATGTGGGGCGGCTTAGCAGCAGCGCATCCCGCACCGATCCCGGCCTGAAGTCGATCGGCGACCTGATGCGCGCGCTGCCGGGCGGTGCAGGTGAGAAGCACATCGAGCTCTTCGGCAAGATGCTCGGCGAGATCTTTCCGCGCGTGCCGGCGAACATGCGCCAGCGCTTCCTCGGTGCAGGCCTCGCCATCGTCGGCGAGAACAATCCCGCCGCGGCCTCTGCCACCAAGTCACTGGATTACTATCACGAGCTGCTTGATGAGATCCAACTGCGGGTGAGCATCGATGGCCCCGGACGCGTGGGCCACAGCGAGCCCTTCGGTGCTTTCCTCAGCTTGGAAACGAGCCGCCAACTGCTGCGGGAAAGCGGTGGCTTCGCCAAGTATCTCCAGAACCGGCCGAGCGGCATGGGTGCTATGATGGGCATGGGGGGCGGCGCGGGCGAGGCCAGGGATCTGCGGGACGACTTCGCCAAGAACATCCACGCCGCCCTGGACGGACAGTTCGAGGTTCTTTCCGTGACTTGGCATGATGCCGCGGTGAAGACCATCGATCTGCCGCGCGATGGCTGGGTGGAAACGCCGCTCGCCTACGTGGTGCTGCGCGCACGCGATGCCGCGGTGGACCGGATTCCTTCCATCCAGATGGACATGGACTTCCTGGACCAACCGGGCCAGGTGGTGCTGCCGGTGATGTCGCAGGTGGAGCCGCTCGATGCCCGCGACGGCGAGGTGGCTAACCGCCCCTGCCCCGATCTGGCGCTCAGCCTGGTCATGGATGACCGCGAGTGGAAGGACGGCAGGGTCGTCGTCGAAATCCAGGCCCGCGGCAAGGGCGTGATCCCGGACCTTGATCAGCTCTTCGACACCAAGCGCGATGGCTTCGATCTGGAAACTGTGGACGGCAAGTTGCTGGTCTCCCAATTCACGAGCGACGGCAAGCAGCGCCTGCCGCAAGCGGACCGCAACTGGAGCCTGACCTACCGCCGCAAGGCCGATCTGCGTGGCGACGTGGTGTTCCCCTTCCCCGCGCAGAAGCCCGGGGTTTCCGCTGCGTCCACCGAATACCGGCGCTATCAGGATGCAGACCTCGTGACCATCGATCCTGCGCAAGCGGCGGCCGGTGTGAAGCTGGCTGGCAGCACCGGCAGTTGGTTGCGGAATTTGATCCTCGGCCTGGGAGTGCTGGTGGCGATTGCGATAGCCGTGGTCTTCTTCCGTAAGAAGCCTGCGCTGGCGGCAGTCTCCGGCGACGACCTCGCAGTGCCGTCGAACCCCACGCCGTTCTCTGCCTTGGCCTTCCTCCATCGCCTGCGGCGGAGTCATGGCCAGCTGCTATCTGCGGATGAGAAGGCCGAACTCGAGAAGGACATCGGGCAGATTGGAGCCAGCCATTTCAAGGCCGGGAAGTCTGAAGGAAGCGGTCTCACCGAGATCCTCGCAAGGTGGTCCAAGATGGCGAATGTGCGGCAACAGCAGCCATAGGCCCCGCCGGGCGGACAATCTGCCTTGGTGACAGGATGGGACCTCCCATCCCGCGGCACCACCATGCCGGTCACCCACATCTTTCGATGACCTAGTCGCGGGATGCTCTACCGCTGGGAGCGCGGAGCCACTGGCCCGCAGAAGCAACCGTCACGGCGAGAGACATCACGCAGGCTTGAGTGGACACTGCGGTGGTGGTTCTTCGGACCGTTGCGGCTGACTGCCGCTGGGAACCACTCTGCGGGCCAGTGGCTCCGCGCTCCCAGTGGTAGAGCCGTCCATTCGCGAAGCACTTTGGGGACCATTCATGCCGCTCACCCGTCAAAGCACCCTACCGCATCAGCTCGACCACGCGATTCAGGAACCAGCAGGAAGACAGGATCCCGAGGGCATAGATGCCGGCGAGCGCGGTCCTGGGGTTGGACGCGAAGCGCCGGATCGTTCCGGCGACGCCAAACCAAATGGCGACGAAGATCAGCTGGCCGATCTCCACCCCGCCATTGAAGAACAAGAGCGCCAGCGGGATTTCCCGGTCCGGGAGTCCAAGGGAACTCAGGGCACCGGCGAAGCCCAGGCCATGGACCAAGCCAAAGCCGAAGGACACCAGCCAGGGGTAACGCGCCGCGAGGGTCTGCCTGCCACGCCGCGCGTAGACATTCTCCACGGCCAGGAAGACGATGCTGAGCGCCACCAGTGCATCCACCAGGGTCGAAGGCATCGACAAGTGACCGATCACCGTGAGCGCGAGCGTGATGCTATGGGCAAGCGTGAAGGCGGTGATGGTCCAGAACAAGCGCCGCCCGCCGCGCACCAGCAGGAGCAGCCCGGCCACGAAGAGCAGGTGATCGAAGCCACGCAGGATGTGCCCGATGCCGAGCGCGGTGTAACGCTTCGCCGTCTGCCCGAAGTTGCCAGAGCCCGCCTTGAGCATCCCCAGCTCCACCGGGATGCCCTCGCTCCCGCTCATGAAGAACTGCCGGGCCTGCGTGCCATCCTTCCAGAAGGCGGTGACCAGCACGCCATTCCGTTTCCATGGCAGCAGGATCTTGTCCTCCGCGGACAGCGGCTGATCGCCGGAGGTGAACTTGAGCCCGACGATCCCGGAGGCCTCTCCCTCGGACTCCTCGCTCCACTGGCAGTGCGCGGGCAGCACCGGCCTGCCTTGGGCTTCCACGCTACCGGGCGAGGCACTGTAGCTGAGGCGGTATTCGTTGCCCGCGAATTCCTGCAGCACGACCGTGTCCACGCCCAGCGCATGAGCACCGGCGAAGCCGCCTGTTAGATACAGGAAGGCCAGCACGAACCATGTGAGATGCTTCCTCATGGCTGGGCGGAATCGAGGGCTGGCAAGTCCACGCGGTAAGACTTCCGCAGCTCGGCCACCCGCTGGAAAATGATCTCGTTCTCGCGCATGCCGGTCCACTTGCCGATGAGGGTCGGCCGCAGTTCATCCATCGGCATGTCCCGCTCTTCCTCGCGCTGCAGGACCTTCACGAAATGGACGCCGCGCTTGGAGGCGAATGGACCGACCCACACGCCTGTCTCGCAGGTCATCAAGCGATCGGTGAATTCGGCACCGAACAAGTAGTCGAGCTGGGTGCGGAAGGTCACGGGCAAGGGGTTCGCCAGGCGCACCGTTTCATCACCCAGGCCCTGCGGCGCGGCACCGGCCTTCAGCTTTTCCAGGATACCCTCCGGCACCGACTTCATGTCCGGGAAGGAGACGTGCTCGAAGCCGGCGCGCGCCGGATAGCGGTAGATCTCCGGCGTCTGCTTGCGCAGCGCGACCAGATCCTCCTCCGTCGGCTGGGGCACGATCGGGCGCAGGGAGGTGCGCATGGTGTGGACCAGCATCGCGCGCACCCGGTTGTCCTGCATCAGGCCGGTGCGGATCGCCTCGCGGTAGAGGATCTCGTTCTCCAGATACTCATCTAACAGCTTGCGCTTGTCCTCCGCGCTGGCGGGGTGCCCGGTGGCCGTCTCGTAGTCCTTGCACAGGCCGTTGAAGAGCTGGGCGGAGATCTTCACCTCCGGCTTGCCGAAGAAATGGTAAGCGGCCGTGAGCAAGGCGGCGGCGACCAGGAAGTGCAGCAGCGGCTCCTTGAGCCATGAGGGGACGCGTCTCGTGGAGGCGCTTTGATCTTCTGAAACTGACATGGGAACAAATGAAAGACACCCGATCGCAAGCGATCGGGTGCCGGAGGACTAGCTTTGGTCTGCGGAGCTCAGTGGGCGACTTCGTTCGGAGCGGCGGCGCGGATGGTGCGGAAGCCGATCTGGCCGTAGATGGTCTCGCCGACCGGCGGGAAGGGATAGCGGTGGGCATTGGTCATGTCCGCCTCGTTGTTCCACCAACTGCCGCCGCGGGTCAGGCGGGTCTCGCCTTCATCCGGGCCCTTCGGGTCGAAGAGCTTCGGCTTCTCATAGGCGCTGTAGCGGTCCCAGCACCATTCCCAGACGTTACCGGACATGTCGTAGAGACCGTAGCCATTGGCCATGTCGGGGCCGGGCACGGCCTGGTGGCCATCGAAGTAACCAACCGGCGTGCTGAGCGGATAGGGTGCCTCGGTGTTGTCGATGGCTTGCTGGTATTGCCAGCCGTTGGTGCGGCCTTCCAGCGACTCATTGCCCCAGCTGTAGGTCTTCCCTTCCAGACCGCCGCGGGAGGCGCGCTCCCACTCGGCCTCGGTCGGCAGGCGGTAGCCATTGCCGGACCAGTTCACATTGGCGGAGACCAGATCGACCGCGCCGCTGCGGTAGACCGCGGTGGTGGTGGCATCCGTGTAGTAGGCGGGCACGCGGCCCTCCATCTCGGAGCGGGCATTGCACCACTTCACCGCATCATACCAAGTGACGGCGGGAGCCGGGTGATCGAGCGGCGGGGCGAAGGCCAGATCGACCGGGATATCGTAGCCGTGCGTGAGGCCCCAGGTGGCGACCTTCTTCCAGTCGCCCAGGGTGACCTCGAACTTGTCCATGTAGAAGGCGGCCACCTGCACCGGGTGGGCCGGCATGGCGGATTGCTCGCCGCCATTGTCATCACCCATGGTGAAGGTCCCGGCCGGGATGTACTTCATCTCGCGGACCAGCGAGCCCGGGTTCGGCCCGGCAGTGGTAGCGGGTGAATCAGGATCAAGGCTGCCGCCGGCGACGAGGTCTGCCACCACCTTGTAGAAGAAGCTGCCTGCAGCCGGTGCCGGGATCGAAGCCGTGGTCGTGGGCGTCACCGCGGAGATATCGCCCTTCACCAGGCTGAAAGGCCCGGCGGGGTCAGGCGAGCCCCAGAGTCCGTAGACCCGGTTGCTTGCCCCGGGCCATGCCAACAGGATGGAACCCGGCGCACCGGCGGTCTTGGTGAGATCCGTGACGCTAAAGAACTTGGAGCCGTCGAGGTCATCCATGCCCGCCACGAATTCTTCCGCCGCGGTCTTGCCATCGCCATCCGCATCAGCGGCTTCCGCCGCGGCGAGGTCACCGCTGAAGTTGCTGTGCTGCTCCAGCCACCACTTCGGCGTGCCGGCGGGACCGGCGGCGGGCTTGAAGTCCGCGGCCAGGGTGCGCGGCTGATCCAGCGTGAAGCTCAGGTCTGCGGAAGCCGGGCTTCCATCAATGTCGCCACGCCATGCGGCGAATCCGAAGTCCGCGGCCGGCTGGGCATGAAGCGTGATGGATTCGCCCAGCGCGTGCCAGCCGCCGGCATTGGTCGGCAGGATCGAGCCCTCCAGGCCACCGGCCAGTTCCAGCACCACCTGCGGTGCCCAGGTCCAGGTCAGCGTGGTATCCGCGGTGATGGTGAAGCTGCCCTCCGGGGTTTCTCCCGAGGTCCCATTGTTCAGCGTCCAAGCGGTGGGAACGAAGCGGCTGCGGCCATTCTCCTGCGGCTGCGCCGAGAAGGAAACCACGCTGCCGTGGGCGAAGGAATAGATGCCCGCGGCCGGAATGGCATTCGGCTGGGAAGAGACGACCGTGAGTGTGTGGTAGCCGGTGGCGAACTCCGCCACCAAGGGGCCGACCGCGCGGCTCATCGCGGGAATCGTGAAGACATTCCCCTGCGCGGTACCGATCCCGGTATCCCCGCTCCAAGCGCTGAAGGCGGCACCATCGCCAGGAGTCGCGGTGACTTGGATCGCGGCATTCGCATCCACCCACTCGCCATTGCCCGTGACCGTGCCCGGCCCTGCGACATCCGTCTGCAGGAGGTACTGGGTCTTCCAGTTCCAGGTGAAGGTGAAGTTACCGGAGACGGCGATCTCGGCGGTCTTGCCGTTGCCGCTCTGGTTCACATCCCCGGCGGCACTCCAGCCGGTGCAGAGGTGGCGGACATTGCCCTCGGTGAAGTCCTCTGCCGAGAAGCTGGCCACGGCATCTTCTTCAAAGGAGTAGCTCGCCGGGGTGGGCGTGACGCCCGGGTAGTCCGAGGCCACCGTGACCTGATAGGTCGGCACCAGCGGCGTGAACTCCGCGGTGACCGGGCCGCGGCCACGGGTCATCGGCACCGAGATCGAGGTGCCGTCCACCGTGCAGCCGGCGATGTCCCCGCTCCAGCGCAGGAAGGAAGCGCCGCCATCCGGCTGGGCCAGGATCGTCACCGTCGCGCCCTCCGCCTGATAGCCGCTGTTCACGCTGATGATGCCGCGACCGGTGGCCAGCGTATCGAGATAGTATTCGGTGGCCCACTTCCAAGTCAGGGTGGCATCACCGCCCATGGTGAAGGAGGCGGTATTGCCATTCCCCGCCAGGCTCTGCGCGCCGCCCAGGGTCCAGCCGGTGCACTTGTAGCGGGTGGCACCCACCACTCGGTCCGCGGCGCTGGCGACCACCGGTGTTCCTTCCTCGATGCTGCTGGTGCCGACGGATGGAGTCACCGTGGGCTGGGCCGAGACGATGGTCAGGTTGTGGTTGAAGCGGGTGTCGAAGTCGGTGGTGAGCGAGAACTCGCCGCCATCGCGGTTCGTGAGATCCAGCATCCCGGTATTGTCCGAGGTGAGCTGGGCGGAGGGGCTCGAGGAGTTCGACATGTAGCGCCCCAGGTGCGGCGAGTAGGTCGTGTTGTAGATCTGGTTCTGGCCCGGGCGGAATTCCATGATCCGCAGGAAGCCATTGCCGCCGTTCGGCAGGGTCTGGTAGTCCGCGATCACCTGGTGGACGGTCTTGCCCGCGGCATTGGTGTCCTCGATGTTGTATTGGGCGAAGTTGTGGCCGCAGATCACCATGTAGACTTGGTTGAAGGGCTTCACCAAGGTGTTCCAGATGTCCGTCACGTTGTTCCGGTCCGGGCCGACGCTGATGTAGCCGGTCGGCCAGTTGACACGGCCGCGCTGGCCGGTGCCGCTGCCGGAGGAACTGGAAGCACCCGTCTCCGCAAGGTAGTCGTGGGTGGTGAGCATGGTCACCGTCCGCGGGTGCTGGCTGAGCACGGTGGCGGCCCAGGCCATGTCGGAGTCCGGGCAATCGCAATCGATGTGGAGGAACATGTAGTCCCGGCCATTCACATTGATCACCTGGTAGGAGCTGTAGCCACGGGGCGAGGCACCCTGGTACCAATCATAGACCTGGCCGCTGCCCGGATCGACCCAGCGCGGGTGGGTCGGGCCGAAGCGGTCGATGTAGTGGGTGGAGCCGTTGGCAAGGTCGTGGTTCCCGGTGCAAACGCCATAGGGGAGCTGCGTGTCGAGCTTGCCCATGGCGGCGGTGGCCACGTTCCACTGCGCGGTGTTCGTGGCGCTGTCCACGATATCACCGAGGTGGGTCAGGAACTTGATGTTGAGCGTCTCCTTGTTGTCCAGGACCCACTGCGTTTGCTTGTTGTAGATCCCGAGACCGCTGTTGGTGGTGGTGCAGTAGTTCTGGGTATCCGGCAGGCCCACGACAGTGAAGTTCTGCACCGGCGAGAAGGTCGCGGTGATGGTGGCATAGGCGCGGCTCAGCGGGATCACGATGCTCTTGCCGCCAATGTTGCAGCCGGCGGTGTCCCCGCTCCAGCCGGCGAAGAACTGGCCCGGCGCGGGAGTGGCGGTGACTTGGATCGGGCGGCCGGCTTCAAACCAGCCGCTGGCCGCGCTGATCGTGCCGCTGCCCGATGTCGCGAGTTCGACGCGATGCTCGGTCTGCCACAGCCAGGTGAGCGTGGAGTCCCGCGTCAGCGTCATGGACATCGAGCTGGCGGTGCCGCTGTGCGGGCCATCCCCTGCCATCGACCAGCCGATGCAGTGGTAGCGCGAAGTCGTGCCCACTTCATCCGCCACGCTGTTTTCAAGCGCCGTCCCGCGCGGGTGCGGGTAGGTGCCCGTGGCCGGATCCGGAGTGCCGTGGTCCGAGACGATGGTCAGCACCGGATCCGCGAAGGGATTCGTGACGGTGACGCTGAAGGCGATCGAATCCGCGGCCCAGCCATCGCTGGCGGCCACGGTGAAGGAGTCGAGCCCGGAGAAGCCATTGGCTGGGGTGTAGGTGATGGTGGCGGAGGTCCCGCTGCCGTTCACTTCCACCGTGCCGTGCGCGGCGGTCGTGGCGGACCAGGAAATCGCTTCGAGATCGGCATCGGTGGCGTGCACGGTGGCCACGACCGGGCCGCCGTTCTTGGTGGCGTTGAGCGTGTAGGTCTCACCCTCGGTGATGACCGGGGCGCTATTGGGAGCCACCGGGCTGACACCATCCGCGGCAGGCACGGCGGCATCGCCCATGACCAGGACCTCTCCGCGGCTGAGGGCGCGGCCCCACACCGCAAGCGTGGTGACATCCATGATGCCATCACCGCCGTTGTCATCGGCGAAGGCGAGGAAGCCGGCCGGATCCAGCGCGTAGTTGTCATCCACCACGCCGGCATTGCCATCATACCAGAGCGCGCCATTCACATAGAGGCTGCGGTCCGTGCCATTCTTCACCACCATGACCACCCGGTACCAAGTGGCTGCCGTGGTGGCTTGGGCGGAGTAGCCGCCGATCCCGGCGTGGCCGAGATTGCCCGTGCCGTTCGCGAAGAGCTCGGCATCGTCATCGTTGGCAAGCGTGGTCTGGTAGAAGGACTTGGAAGAACCGGCCGCGGGATACTTCACATCCCAGAGGATCGAGTATTCGTTCACCTTGCTGCCGCCGCCATTCGCGGGCAGGCCGTGATTCACCAGATAGCTGCTGCCGGTGCCGATCTCCATCGCGCCATCCCCGGCGGCGCGGCCATTCACCGGAGTGAAGGAGCTGCCATTCCGGATCAGGCGGGTGGTGCCGACGGTGGGCGCTTCCGGGCGGGTGGGCTCATCGAATTGCCAAAGCGCGAAGGGCGCGGGCTTGGCTGGCAAGGCGGTGTCCAGCGGTGTGCCCGCGATGCCGAGCAGGCTGATCTGGTTGTCCGAGAGCACGCCATTGAAAGAGGCGAGGCTGGAAATATCGATCGCGCCGTCTTCGCCATCTTCATCCGCAAGGGCGAGGATCTGGCCGAGCAAGCCATAGCGGGTGTCATCCAGGGTCCCGGCTGAGCCGCTCAGGACCTTGGTCCCGTTCACCCAGACATTCTTGGCCGTGCCATTGTCCACGGTCAGGATCACGCGCAGCCACTGGTCCACCGGCAAGGAGGAGGCGGAATAACCGCCCAGGCCGGCGGTGGTGCCGATGTTGTTCGTCGGGTTGATGAACAGGTCGCCGTCATCGTTGTTCGCGATGCCGGTCTGGAGGAGGTTCTTGTAGATCGCGGCGCTGGCAGTGGGGATCTTGATGTCCCACAGCAGCGAGTAGCGGTTGGCGCGCTTGGCCGTGGCGCTGCCATTCGGCGGCACCCCGTGGGTCACCTTGTAGCTGCTGCCCACCGCGACTTCCATGGCACCGTCCGAACCATCGATACCCGCCACCGGGGTGAAGCCGCTGCCAATCGTTTCGAGGTCGAAGCCGATGGTCGCCTGGTTGCGGTTCGAGGCATTGTTGAACTCCCACAGGCCCGTCAACTGCGGGGCCGGCGCCGCAGCCTCCGCCACCACCACATACACCGTGATCGGAACATTGGCCGTGCCGTCACTGGCGCGGACCACGAAGGAATCCGGACCGCTGAAGCCGGGTGCCGGTGTGTAAGACAGCGCGCCCGTGGTATTGCTACCGGTGATCTGGGCGGTGCCGTGGGACGCCGCGGTGGCGATGCTCCAGGTAATCGGGTTTCCGTCCGCATCACTCGCATTGAGAGTGGTCGTGACCGCGGCCCCGTCCTTGATGGCATTGAGGGAAGTCGATGCGCCTTGCGCAATCACCGGCGCATTGTTCGGCGGCGGTGCGGTGGAGACGGGCACGCCCGCCTTGCCCAGCACGGCGGCTTCGCTGGCGTTGAGGGCGCCGTCCCAGATGGCGACGGCACCGACGTTCATCGGGTAGTTCTCCCCGTCGTTATCCCCGAAGAGGAGGATCGAAGGCTGCAGAGCCAGGTGCCCGTTGAGCGAGCTGGCGGTGTGGGTCTTGAAGGGCACGCCGTCCACATAGCTGACGATGCTGGTGCCGAGGTCCGCGGAGATCACCACGCGGTGCCATTTCCCCGGCGACATCACGCTGCTGGAATAGGTGATGTCGGCGATGCCGATGGTCTCCGCGGTGCCGGACTTGCGGATGAAGAATTCACCGTCGTCGCTATTGGCCGGATTCGCCTGGTAGAAGCAGCGCCACTGGCCGCGGCTGGCGACCGGGGAGAACACGTCGAACATGAGCGTGTACTTGTTCACCAGCGTCGCGCTGCCGCCGTTCGGGGTGATCCCGTGGGTAAGCTTGAGGCGGTTGGCCGGTCCCAGCACCGTGGTGATCGTGCCGTTGAGCGCGGTCACCGGGGTGGGAGTGGCATCGTCGGAAAGGGTCGCGTTGTAGCCCGGCGCGGTGCCCTCGATGACCAGATTCGGAGCTGCCGCGCCGCCGATGGTCACACCGGGAAATGCGCCCGAGGCCGCCGGTGAGGCGAATTCCCAATAGCCTTTCAATTGGGCAGCCGGTGCACTGGCGAGGGCGGCGAATGCGCACGCAGCAGTCAGGAGGCACCGCGAGAGAAGGGGGTGTTTCATAGGGAGAGCGCTAGGAGCAGCCAGAATCGGAGGGGCGGGATTCCAGCGATGCGCGGTAGCGCCGTCACCAAGGATTGGCGGACAAAGTCGTCACATAAGCGGCCAAAAGATTCCGCCTCGCGTCACTTCCGGTGCCTGCTTTCCTTTGCCGCGGGGAGGCTTTCCTTTGGCCTGCGCTCTTGCGAAGCGTGCGGATCGTCTAACGCTCGTTCTCGATCCGGCCTACAAGATGGAAAACAAAAAGTAATATCGAGTTCGGAGAAGCGTGGTGAAATGGAGGTGCTTCGGCAGCACCTGACATTTCGCCGGAACCGTGACAACGCCTCCGCCAGAGTCCCATCCCACCTGTCTTCCGCTCGAACAGGCACTCAAGGCCTATTGGAAGAACTTGATTGGGCTGGCAGTCTTCCCGCCGGTAGCCTTCATCGGCATCGGCGGTTTCGAGCTGCCGTCTGCCCTTTTCATGCCGTGCTTTTTCGCGGCAGGGCTGCCGGCCCTGTGGCCCTATCTAACAAAACGGACACCCTACAGCTTCTGGATCGTTGCCATGGGAGTGTGGATGGCCAGCAGCATGATCTCGGTCATGTTGATGGTGATCCTGGCAGTCATGGGCGTCACACCCCGTCAGTAGTCATGGCGGAGACGAAAGGATGAGCCGCCCCGCAGGGCCTTGGATCGGATTCAGGGCGATGTCACCTGGAGCCGGATAAACCCTGCCTTCGGATCGGATGGGATCCGGAAGAGATGGCGGGGTGCGCTTCCTTCATCCGCGAGCGGCAGCCAGGCATCCTCGCGGAGGCTGCGGCTCGACACCGCCGAATAGGTCACGCCGGTGACTCCGGCAGGCTCGATGAATTCGATCGCGAAATAGCCATCCTGGAGGCGATGCGCGGGAAGCTTGTCGGCGTCCGGCTTGCGGGGATCCAGGGCGAAGGCGTACTCCACGAGGTTCACCAGGCCGTCGTGGTCGGGGTCCATCTCATCCGCGGCTTCACCGGTATTGTCCGCGCTGCCGAAATGCTGCTGGCGCCATTCGCCGATCGGGAGCGGCGGGGCTACTTCAGCCTGCAAGGCGTGTAGCGCGGAGGCCGGCAGCGGCAAGCCTAACAGGGCGAGGGCATGTGATGCCGACGAACCGCGGGCCAGCCTCTCCAAGCGGCCGATATCGCCAGTGGCGACGGCACGTGGCGTGGGGCTGGAGTCCATGTCACCGGTGCCGAGCTGGCCTTGGAGATTCGAGCCCCAGCCGGCGGCGCTGCCATCCGAGCAAAGGGCAAGGCTATGATCCGCACCGGCCGCGAGCGAGACGATCTGCTTGCCCGCGAGCGCACCGGATGGAGGGACGTGGACCGGGAGCAACACGTTGCTGGCATTGCCGTCAGCATCAGTGTGGAGACCCCACTCGGCGAGGCTGCCATCATCGAACAAAGCGAGGCTATGGTAGCCGCCGGAAGCGATGAGGGTGGCGGCGCGTTCATCCGGCTGCACATGCAAGGCAGTGGCGGTGAGAGCATCGGTGGTGCTGCCATTGCCCACCTGGCCATGGTTGTTGTAGCCCCAGGCGAAGAGTTCGCCCTTGGAGCCGATGGCGAGGTTGTGGTACTGGCCGGCGCTCAGTGCACGCGCGTGCAGGAGCTCGCCGCCGGGCAGGATCACATTCACCGGCAGCGGACTTCCGGTGGTCTTATCATTGCCCAGCGCTCCGCAGCCATTGAAGCCCCATGCCGCCACACTGCCATCCGAGCAGAGGGCCAGGCTGTGATAGGCACCGGCGGATATCGCGACTACCGTCTTGCCCGCCAGCACGCCACCCGCAGCCACCGGCACCGGACTCAGGCTGTTGTTGGTGCTGCCATTCCCGAGCTGGCCGTGATTGTTGTAGCCCCAGGCGTAAACCTTACCGTCCTCGCAGAGCGCGAGGCTGTGGAAGGCGCCGGCGGCAATCGCGATCACGCGCTTGCCAGCGATGCCGATGGATTGGGGAGTGGAGCGGGCGAGCTTGGTGCCATCGCCGAGTTGGCCAAAGGTATTCGAGCCCCAGGTGGAGACCGCACCATCCGCGGTGAGGCAAAGGCTGTGCAGGGAGCCGGCGGCGAGCGCGAAGACCGTGCTGCCCTGCGGCAGGCCGGGAATCGCCGCGGGCTCCAGCCAGGGTGCCCGGCTGCCGTCCCCTTCCCCAAGCTGGCCACTGCCATTCGCACCCCAGCCGGCCGCTGCGGTATCCGCCCACTGCAGCACCAGGTCATTACCACTACCTCCATAGTAGTTCACCACGAAGCGGTAGCTGACCCCGCCATACTGGAGCACGACGATCTGGCCCTGCCCCAGGTTCGAGAAGCTGCCTTCAATAAACCCGATGCTGGTATTCTCCACCACGGTGAGGGTGGTGCCGGGCAAAGGCGCGTAGCCCAAGGCAATGTCCAGGCGATTCGGGCCCACGACAAAGCCATCCGCGGAGATGGGCACCTCTGCCCCGGTCAGGTAGGTGACCAGTTGCGGCAGCCGGGTGACTTGGATCACATAGTCACGGGTGAAGCGGGCATCCTGCGCGGTCACGCTGGTGATCAGCGAGGTGGTGCCGACCGCGAGCGGTAGCGGAGCTGTCGCGGCTCCCGAGAGCACCAGCGTATCATTCACCTTCACGGTCGCGTTCGAGTCCTCGGTCACCGGGGTCAGGCGAATGGACGCGGTGGCGAAAGGAACCGTGAGATGGTAGCTCAAGCGCGAGCTACTGAAGGCCGGAGAGAAGCTGGCACCATCCGTGGACAGCGAGGCGAGATTCGCGTTCCGGCTCGGCGTGGTGAAGTTCAGCTGGACCACAAAGGGGTTCGCATCCGGATCGTTGCTCGGAATCGAGAGCGTCGCCGCATGAGGGCCCAGTGTGTCGGATTGCGCGCGGACGCTGAAGGTCGCGCTGCCAGCGGCAGCCACGGTGCCAGCCGACAGCGGGGTCACCCTGAAAGCGGCGGCCTCTCCCGTGAGCCCGGGCTGGCCCAGGATGAGATCCGCATTCCCCACGTTGCGAATCGTGAAGGTGAAGCTGCCGGGCTGATCCTCTGGCACCAGGCCGAAATTGACCGTGCTACCGGAGGCCAGCGTGTGGCCGGCGGGATACTCCAACTGCAGCTTCGCCTGGTCCGGATCAAACACCAGGGTGACCACGTCCTTGTCGATGACCTGCTTGGACTGGCCGCAGACCACGACCCGGTCCCCTACCCCGATCGCCATGCCGCGCGTACCAAAGGGCGGCTCGTCGTCGTTCTTGGCAGTCGCCGTATAAAAGTCCGAGCCCATGCTTTCACCCGTCACCCCCGAATACTTGGCAGTGAAGAGAGTCTTCATATCCGCGTCGAAGGAGGCGTAGATGTTAGCCCCGCTGTAGCCGGAGATCAGCGGGTTGCCCTTGCTGTCGATGACGATGGCCGCAGGAATATCATCCTCGCCCGAGAGACCGGGATAGACCTTCTCCCAGAGCACCGCGCCATCCGCCGCGGCGTACTTCGCGATGTAGCCGTCCTCCGAGCTGGGTGCGGTCCGGTTCCGCGCATGACCGGTCACGAACACATTGCCAGCGGCATCCATGGCAATGGCGGTTCCCTGGCCATTGTTGTCCGGACCCGAATAAATCTTGGTCCAGGCCGCCGAACCATCCGCCACGCGATAGAGCCTGGTGAACATCGCAATGCTCCCGTCCACCGTGGCATGGTAACCGGTAATGGCGATATTTCCCTCGGGATCCACCGCCACTGCGGCGACGGAGTCCGGGTTGGCACCCGGTCCATTGTAAATCATTTCCCGTATCTTCGCACCGGTGCTGCCCGAGAACTTCAAGGTCCGGATGTCTCCGGTGAAGTTCCCGGTCTCCTGGATATTCGCGGCGACGATGAGATTGCCGGCGCTGTCGATCGTGACGGCCCTCGGAGCGGCCTGGTAGTTGGTCCCGCCCATGACCGGCGCGGAGTAGGACTGGCGCCAGATCACCGCGCCCGTGGCCCCGGAAAACTTGATCATGACGATGTCTTCATCTTCGCTCAAGTAGCCTTCCATGATCAGGATCGGATTGCCATCGGCACCCACCGTCATGCCCTTTACCACGAGAAAGCGGCTATCGGTGGTCGTCACCGGCACCTTCCACAAGCTGGCCCCCGTGGCGGAGGCATGCTTGGCGAAATAGATCTCGCGGCCGGTCGTACTGTTGAACTGGTCCGTCGTGACGCCGCCGACAAAGGCATTCCCTTGCGCGTCCACGGCCATGGCCTGGCCCTCGTCCTCCAAGCCGCTGGGACTCTGATAGACGAACTTCCAGAGCTGCGCACCGGTCTTGCCATCCTGCTTGCGCACGATGAGGTCGCGGTTGCTGGTTTCATTGACTTGGTAACCGGTGGTCAGGACATCGCCCGCGAAGTCGAGGGCTACCGAGCCGGTGCCGTCATCGCGGTGGTACGGGCCGTCGTAGCGATTCATCCAGAGGCGCGTGCCCTGTGGGGAATATTTGATCGTATATTGATCGAGCGTGCGGCTCACCGGATTGGTGGACATGCCGTGGGAGACCAGGTTGCCCGCGGCATCCGCGCTCAGGTAGAAGGCACCGTGCCGCACCTGCGAAGTATCGGGCGCGGTATCCCACGTGTAGCTGTTGTCCCAGACCTTGGCTCCGGTGGAAGAGGAATACTTGATGGTGTAGATGACCGGGTGGCTGGTGCTGTCCTTGGAGTTGCCGGTCAGGCAGGGATTGCCGGAGGGATCCAGTGCCAGGCGATCGAGGCCGGCGGTACTATTGGCCTCAAAGCCCGGAGGAGTCTGCGTCCACAGCACTGCGCCGGTCGCGGCCGCATATTTCGCCAGGTAGCCCTGGGCGCTGCTGGTATAGCCGTAGACAATGAAATTGCCCGCGCTGTCCGCGGCGATGTTCGTGCCGGTGGCGAAGCCGCTGGTGCCTGCGGGAAGGCGACGCTCCCACAGGAAGTCCCCGGCGGCTGAGTATTTCAAGGTCAAGATCCCGACGCCGCTGGTGCCCGGGGGATCGTAATTCCCGGTAAGGGCGATATTACCGGAAGAGTCCAGGGTCAGATCCGCCATCTGATCGCTGCTGCTGTCCGGACTGTTGAAGGTCTTCTCCCACACGGCGGCCCCCGTGGCAGAGTCATACTCTGCAAGATAGACATCACCGCCGGAACCCACCGCCGAACTGAATCCCGCGCTGACGATCACATTCCCGCCAGGCCGGGCGGCGATGCAGGTCCCTCTGGCATTTTTGATCGGACCGGTAAAATGCTTGTCCCAGCGGATCGCCCCGGTCGCCGCGTCCAGCTTGATCGCAAACATTTCGGTGAGCACCGTGGCCGGGGGGATGATCTGAGTGTCGGAGGAGCCGATGACCGATGGATTTCCCGCGGCATCGATCACCAGCTTCCCCGGGGTGTCGGTGAGGTTTCCAGGCCCATTGTAGCGCGTTTGCCAAAGCAGCTCACCGGTCGCGGCGGCGAATTTCGAAACATAGCAGTCCGAGCTGCTGCTGCCGCCATTGCTCACGCCGCCGGTGGCGATCAGGTTGCCCGCGGGATCGGCAGCGATCGCCACGATGCTCTGACTGGAACTCCCCGCGAAGGTGTAGCTCTTCTCCCAAGTGGCCAAGCCGGTGGTGGCATCGATCTTGCGGATCGCAATTGTCTTGGTGCGTAGATCATCCGTTCGCCCCGCGGTGAAGACATTCCCCGCGGCATCCATGGTCATCTTGCTCTGGGCCTCTTCCACGCCGCCGCCGGTGATATTGTCCCGCACATCGACCCACTTGCGCTGCAGCAATTGGGCCGCCAGCGGGGCAGGCTGGAAGGCAATGAAGAGGCCGCAGAAGAGCGCGGCAACCCGGGCGGGAGAAGCGGTCATAGGAGGAACTTGCAGGAGTTGTTCAGAGCGGCGGCACTCAGACTAGAACCGCCATGATCCGGAAAGGTTCACGGCATTGAGCGCATCGGCATCCGAGCGGAATTCCGCACGATAGCCGAGACGGACCTGGCAGCGCTCGTTGGCATGCCAGGTGGCACCGGCACCCAGATAGAAGAGATCATCGGAAAGCGGCGAAAGGATCGCGGACATCGGGCGGCTGCCAGAGACAAAGCGGCCGGAGATGCGCTCGGTTTCCTCGTTGATCGCCATCTGCACGCCAGTCTCACCATCGAGCGTGACAAAGCGGTTGAGATCCGCCTCCGCAGCGAGCCCGAGCTGCGCGGCCAGCGAATCGCGCCCCGCTCCATCCACCGCCAGCGCGATACCGGACCCGGCACCTCCCTGCAATTCGCGGAAGGCATCCGAAGCGGCGCTGCTGTAAGACAGGCCGAGCGAAGGCGTGAGGCGGAAGGTCTCATTGCGCCAGACCACGGAGTCGATGCGGACGAAGGCATCGAAGGCATCCGCATCGGCATCCGAAAAGGAAGCGAGGCGCGGGGCCCAGCCACCTGCGGCGGCACTGGCGCTGCCACGGCTGCCATCGAATTCCCAGGAGCCATAGGAGAGCCCGGCACTCACGCGGACATCGCGCTTGCCGGCGGGGATGAGCGCCTCGCCATCCAGGCCGAAGGAGTAGCCCTTGGCATCCGCATTGATCAGGGTGCCGTCGATCTGGCCATCGTCGCCCGCGAGCCAGGCGCTGAAGCGGAAGCGATGGGAGCCACCGGGCGTGAAACGCACCCCGGCGATGACGCCCGTGCCGCTCAGATCGTAGTCGCCCTGGTTGAGCGAGGCGTCAGTGCCGGTATCGAAGTAGTCCGCGGCGGCGAAGATCTCCCAGACCGGCCTGAAGGAGGTAGGTGGATCGATGGTTACCTTGGCGTCCTTCGCACTTCCGGGCGCGGTGCCCCCCCCGTCCGTGCCGGAGACCATGGCCTGGCCGGAGACCAGCGCCGGAGCGGTGAGTGCGCTGCGGTGGTGATTGCGCAGCGCCTGCAATGAGTAATCCGAAAGGCTGCCGTAGACTTCCGGCGAGAGGCGGTTCAGCAGCGCGGCATCCAGACCCGCGGGGCTGAGGCTGGCCTCCAGCGCCGCGAGCAGATCCGGCGCGGCGGGCGAGGCGATGCCGCTGCTCAATTCATAAGGCGGACGCTGGCCGGGACGGTAGAAGGCATTGCGCGTGCCGGGATCCACCACATCATCATAGAGCGCGACCCAGGTGGAGGCTTGGTTCGGCGTCGCGCGGCCCAGGAAGGCGGCCCCATCGCCCAGGCCGAGGCGGGTGAGCGTGCCATTCGTGGGATTGAAGAAGAGCACGCCATCCAGGTTCTCGTGCAAGGCGGAGAAGGTGCCGGAGTAAGAATCGGCATCCACCACTTGGATCGGCATCAGGGCATCCACCTCGGTGGCACCGTAGCGGTTCACCTCCAGCACGCCGCCGAAGTTCGCATTGCCGGTGACCGACACCAGGTCGTGGCCCGCGGCACCCAGGTCCAGCGAGAGCGTGCCGGTGGTGGAGAAGTCCCCCGCCACATGCAGCGTGCCGACATCGCCATCGCCGCCCGGGGCGACTGTTCCGGCGTTCGCGAGATTGCCGATCCAATGGCTGATCGCCTGCCCCCCCGCCGTGGTCAAGCGCGCGAAGTTCTGCACGCCGCTGGCGACCAGGCTGGCACCGTCCCCCAAGTGCAGCCAGGTGGCCGCGGTGCCCAGGGTGCCGAAGTTCTTCAGCTCGGCTCCATCTACGATGTTGATCGTACTTGCGCCGATGTTGCCGGTCGCGGTCACGCTGCCATGGATCTCGGCCGTGCCATCGCCGAGCTTGCCGCTCACGAAAGTGCCATCGTTCAACAGGTAGCTGGCCGCGCTGAGTGTACCGCTGCCGGAGATCAAGCCGCCGTCCGAGACCAGCGAGCCCACGGTATCCGAACCATCGAGGACCAGGCCCGTGCCTCCGGCCAGGTGGACCGCGGCGAGATCGGAGAGGTTGTTGCCACCCAGGGTCAGGAAGCCGGAGTCGACATTCACCGTCGCCGCGCCCGCGGTGCCGGTGATGGATGCGGCGCCATTGATGGTGAGGATTCCGCTGCCGAGATTTCCTGAAACGCTGGAACCATTCCCCAGAAGGTAAGAGGCAGCGCTCAGGGTGCCCGAGCCGGAGAGGATGCCGCCGTTCGAGATGTACTGGCCGATCGTGTCTGAGCCGGACATCGCCAGGGTCCCCGCATTGGTCAGGACCGCGGCATTGGCGAGGTTACCGCCATCTTGAAGCGTTGCTCCCGAAGCGACCTGCACTGCGGTGGCAGCGGAGACACCGGTGAAATTGAGCGTGCCGCTGGCGACGGAAAGCGAGCCACTGCCGGTGCTGCCGCTGATGCTCACGCTGCCGTTGGTGGTGATCGTCCCGTTGCCCAGATTTCCCGCCACGCTGCTGCCATCATTGAGCGAGTAGCTCGCCGCGGTAAGAGTCCCGGGACCGGAAACGCTGCCGCCGTTGGAGACCAGGCTGCCGACGGTATCCGAACCGTTCAGGACGATGCCACCGCCCGCCGCCAGCGTGAGCGCGGCATAGTCCGCCAGGTTCCCACCACTGAGTGTAAGCGCCCCGGCACCCACGTTCACCGTGGCTGCCGCGGAACTGGCATTCAGCGCGACGGCACCACTGGTGCCCAAGGTTCCCGCACCGAGATTCGCGTTCACGGTGCTACCATTGTTGAGCTGGTAGGTAGAGGCCACCAGCGTTCCCGTGCCTTGGATGATACCGCCATTTGAAACGAGGCTGGCCACCGTCTCCGTGCCGGAGGCCAGAGCCAGAGTGCCACCCGCGGCGATGCTCAATGCACCACCATCCGGCAACTGGTTCGGCCCGGCGAGCACCAGCGTGCCGCCATTGATCGCGGTCGGCCCGGTGAAGGTATTGAAGCCGGAGAGGTTCAAAGTCCCGGCCCCGGTCTTGGTCAGGCCGGCCGTACCCGCGACCGTTGCCGTGACATTGAGCGTCCTGCCGCTGGCGACATCGATGAAGGGCTGCTCCGCCGCGCTTCCCGGAATTAGTCGCAAGGTCCCGCCTTCGATCGTGTAAGCCGCGCCGTTCTGCTGGACCCCGGTGGCCGACACTTGGCCGAAGATTGTGGCCGTGCCACCCACGTTATCCTGGAAGGTCGCCACGCTGCCCGCGGTGTCCGGCCAGGCATAGTTGGGGGTCGCCGCGCCTACGGAGGTGTTCCAGTTGGTATCGGCCGGGCCACTGCCCCAGACCCCGTCCCCCCCCGTGCCACCGGGATTCCAGAATTGCGGGGTGGTGGCGGCGGTCAAGGACAGCGGGAGAAAGGCCGTGGTAATGGCCAAGGGCAGGCCATGGGAGACGCGGGGAGTGCTCATAAAAACGCGGAGGATATCGTTGCGGGACAGGGAGGCGGGGGCCCGTATGAAAGACGCAGGAATGCCGGGTGTTTCTTCCTCAGACAACCTCTTACGCCAAAGTTCACGAAATCTTCATCCGGCAGCCCCCTTTCGCATGGATGCTGGGAAAAACGCCGATTCCGCGCAAACGGTGAATTCCAGATACCGTAAATCCACGGCTTGTGGAGCCGGGCGTCAGAACCTAGGACCGGTCCGCAGCACGCTTTCCCATCTGCCCCAAGCAGCGGCCCGGGTCACCCTCCCGCGATTAAAACAGCCCGGCACTTATCCCCTCGCTCTCTTTTCTCCAATGTTATTCCGCACCTATTCCAGGATCGTGGCGAAGCTCAGCCTGATCCTCCTCTCCCAACTGCTCACCCTGGCCGGCGGTTTCGCGGCAGTGCAGGAGTTGGCAAGCCCGTTCAGCACGGCAGTTTACAGTGCCACCGGCACCTTGGAAAAAGGACCGGACGGCAATTACTGGGGGACTACCCTCAATGGCGGACCTGCCGGCGGCGGCACCATCTACCGGGTCAAGCAGGACGGCACCTGGGAGACGATGTACTATTTCACCACCCCCGGCGTGGTGAATCCGGGCAAGTCCCCCGGGCCGCTCGCCTCCGATGGCCAAGGCAACCTGTGGGGTGCGACCAACAGCGGCGGCAACTTCGGCTGGGGCACCTTCTTCAAGTACAACGTGGCCAGCGGTGTCTTCACCACGGTCTACCACTGCCGCAATCTTCTTCCCGACACGCTCATCAATCCCGGCACCGCGCTGACTCCGGATGGCAAGGGCTTCATGTGGGGCACAACCTCCGGCGGCCATCTCTTCAAGATCGAAATCGCGACCGGGACGCTGACCAAGATTCTGCAATTCACCGGGACTTCGGGGGCCTTCAAGGGCAGCTCTCCCTTCGCGCAGTTGGAGCGCGACGGCGATGACCTGTGGGGCAGCACTTCAAGTGGCGGGACCAATGACCGCGGGACGATCTTCAAGATCAATACCAGCACCGGGGTACTGACCACCGTTCATGAATTCAGCAAGGTGGCCGGCACCGGCTTCTATCCGCTCGCGCGGCTGCACTACGATGGCGCGGGCACCTTCTGGGGCGTGACTCCCTATGGCGGCACGGATGACAACGGGGTCATCTTCAAGATCAACAAGGCGACCGGCGCGCTCACCACCGTGGCGCTCTTCACCGCCGACCGCGGTGCGCTGCCGGGAGAAAATCCCAACAGTGCCCTGGTTCCCGATGACCAGGGAATGCTGTGGGGCACAGCGCCCAACAGCGGTTCAACTTTCGGCAAGGGAACCATCTACAAGCTCAATCCTGCCACGGGAGTGGCGACCCTGGTGCTTGCCTTCCCGGAGACGGACGGCGCGATCATCGGGCGCCAGCCCAGCGGCGAACTGGTCAACATGGGCGATGGCTTCATGATGGGTGTCACTTCCTCCGGCGGAGGTGATCCCCAATACAGCGGGCCCGGCACGGTCTACAAGATCAACACCGGCAGTGGTGCCTTCACGAACCTGGTCCAGTTCACGGATGCGGGCACGGCGGAGGTTGGCAGGACGCCCTATGGCGGCGTGGTGGCGGGCAGCGATGGGAACCTGTGGGGCACCACGATCGAAGGCGGGCGCCTGGGCAACGGCACCCTCTTCAAATGGAATCCAGCGACAGGCGTGCGGACCACGCTGGTGGAATTCACCGGCCGCACGGGCAACGCGCTGGGATCCCGGCCGCTGGCCGAGCTGGTGCCGGATGGTAACGGCAACTTCTGGGGCACCACGCAATCGGGCGGCACCGATCAGCGCGGCACGCTTTTCAAGATCCGTCAGGACACCGGCCAACTGACCACGGTCTTCCATTTCGGCCAGGCCGGCTGGACTTTCGGGAACACTCCCGCCGGCCTGATGATGGATCCGCAGGGCACGCTGTGGGGAGTGCTGGCCGCTAATGGCAGCGGCGGGGATCCTGGTGGCATCTACCGCGTGAATCCTGCCACCGGTGAGGTGAGCGGTGTGCTGGTCCTTTCCGGCAACGGAGCCGACAACAAGGGCTCCGGGCCCTTGGCCGCGATGCTCGATGATGGCGCGGGCTTCCTCTGGGGGACCACCTATGGCGGCGGTAGCGCCGGATACGGCACGGTCTTCAAGCTGGAGAAGAGCAGCGGCAAGCTGACCACGCTGGTTTCATTCACGGGTGCCAGTGGCGCTTCCACCGGTGCCTATCCCACTGGCAGGCTGGCGGACGACGGCGCGGGCTTCCTCTGGGGCACCACCTCCGGCACGAACAACATCAATGCCACTTCCCGCGGCACGGTCTTCAAGCTGAACAAGGCGACCGGGGCTTTCACGCACGTCTTAACCTTCGCCGGCACCAATGGGAGCACGCCCTACGGCGGACTCACCCCGGACAGCGCGGGCAACTTGTGGGGCATGACCAGCTCCTTTGGCACGGATGGCGTGGGCACCGTCTTCCGCTTGAGTCCCGCCACCGGAGCGATCCAAACGATGGTGAATCTGGACGACGCCATCGGCGGCACCCCGCGCTACCAAGCGCTGTTCCGGAATCCTGCCGATGGCCACTTCTACGCGACGGCGAGCACCAACGGGCCGAAAGGCGGCGGCAGCATCTTCCGCGTGCGCGTGGGCCCGGTGCCGCAGACCACGGCACCCGGCGCGGTGCTGGCGACCGGGGCGACGCTGAACGGCACCGTCTCGCCGAATGGAGCCACGACCACGGTGAACTTCGAATATGGGACCGCGGCGGATCTGGCCGGAGCCACGATCGTGCAGGTCACCACCAGTGCCAGCGGCAGCAGCCCGATCGCCTATTCAAGCGCGCTGAGCGGTCTGACGCCGAAGACCACTTACTACTATCGCATCACCGGAACGAACGCGGAAAACCCCTTCGCGCAAAAGGGCCAGATCCTTTCCTTCAGGACGCCTGGCAACGATGCAGCACTAACCGGCCTTGCGCTGAGTCCGGGCAACTTGACCCCGGCTTTCCAAACCGACCAGCGGAGCTATCTCGTCACCCTGGATTCCACGGCGGCCACCGCCACGCTGACGGCCACGCCGCGCGATGCCGCGGCCACGATCCGCGTGAATGGCTCGCCGGTCACGGCGGATGTTCCCCTCTCACTGCAGTTACCCACCGGCAACACGCTGGTCCCGGTGACGGTGACGGCGGAGGACGGGGTCACCACGCTGAGCTACACGCTCTCGGTTACGCGCTTGCCCGCGGTCTTCCGCTTCGGCTCCGCGACGGAGGTTCCGCTCGCGACACCGGGGATCGCGCTGAATGGCTTCACTGTCCCGATCGAATTGGCCTATGCCCCGGTGCCCGGTGCCAACCTGACGCTGCTAAAAAACACCGGCGCGGACTTCATCGAGGGGAGCTTCTCAAATCTGGCCCAAGGCCAGGAGGTGATCCTCAGCTTCGGCGGCCGGCCATACCGTTTCGTGGCCAACTACTATGGAGGTAGTGGCAATGACCTGGTGCTGCACTGGGCGACGACGGCCGTGGCAGCCTGGGGATCGAATACCTACGCGCAGCTCTTGCTCGGCAACAACACGGATACCGCGATTCCCACCCTGGCAAAGCAACCCGGCGCAATGACCGGCAAGACGATCACCGCAGTAGCCACCGGGAACACCCACGTGCTGGCGCTCTGCTCCGATGGCACGTTGGCCGCCTGGGGCGATGGTTTCATGGGCAAGCTCGGCCAAGGGGCCACCTCACCCAGCGACTTCCCCGTGGCAGTGAATGGCAATGGCGTGCTGGCAGGCAAGCAGGTGGTGGCGATCGCCGCCGGCTGGAACCACAGCGTGGCGCTCTGCTCCGATGGCACGCTGGCCGCCTGGGGCGAGAATGGCATCTACGGCCAGGTCGGGAATGGAGATACCGGCCTGCCCGGCTACACGGCCCTGCCCGTGGCGGTGGACCGCAGCGGGGTGCTGGCTGGCCGAAAGGTGGTGTCAATCGCCGCCGCGGAATTCAATACCTTCGTGCTCTGCTCGGACGGCACGATCGCGTGGTGGGGTCAGGGTCCCACCGGTAATCAAAGGGTGCCCCTGGAGTTCCCGAAGACCGGCGCGCTGGCGGGCAAGACCGTCACCAGCCTCTCGCTCTCCGGCCATATCCTCTTCCACTGCTCGGATGGCAGCGTGGTCGCCTACGGTGGCAATTCCGCCGGACAGATCGGCAACAACACGATCAGCACCACGGTGACGACCCCGGTGAAGATCAACAGTTTCGGCGCGCTCGACAACCGGACGGTTCTGGCGACTGCCGTGGGCGACTTGCACAGCCTGGCACTGTGCAGCGATGGCCGGATCGCCGCCTGGGGCAACAATTTCGATGGCGAGCTCGGCGATGGCTCGGTGAGCACGGCAGCGCCTTTCGGCAAGCCCGCGGCGGTCCTGGTGAGCAACAGCGGCGTGCTCGCCGGCAAGCAGGTCATCGCGGTGCGCGCCTCGGAACGCCACAGCATCGCCCTGTGTGCGGATGGCACTGCGGCGGCCTGGGGCTATAATGACAAGGGCCAGCTCGGCAATGGCAACAAGACCACCAGCCCGCTACCGGTGGCCGTGAGCATGAGCGGCATCCCGGTGGGCAGCGCCTTCGGCAGCATCGCAACCGGTCCGCGCGGTTCTTATAACATCGGGATCATCGGCCTGTCGCTGCCGGAGGCAGTCACGCAGAGCGCGGCGGGCGTGGGCAGCCTGAGCGCGCAGTTGCGCGGCTTGGCACGCCCGAATGGCCAGGACAGCACTGCGGTCTTCGAGTGGGGAACAAGCGACGCCTATGGCCAGACCGCTGCGGTGGACGGCGGGGTGATCGCGGGGACCGTGGCCGAGAAGAACGTCTTCTTCACCCTGAACGGACTGACGCCGGATACCACCTATCACTTCCGCCTGCGGGTGGAAAACGCCAGCGGCACGGCCTATGGCGCGGACCAGAGCTTCCGCACGCCGAACAACAATGCGCACGCCGCGAGCATCTCAACTCCCGCCGGCCTCAATCCGGAATTCAACCGTGAGCTCACAAGCTATCGCCTGATGGTCCCCTTCGAGACCGCGGTGCTGCCGGTCACGGTGATCCCGGAAGATCTGCGCGCGGATGTGATCATCCAGACCACGCACGTCGGCAAGGGTGGCGGGACCGCGAATCTGAATCTGCCGGTGGGCACCACCAATGTCCGCGTGGACCTTGTTGCGGAGAACGGCAGTGACACGATGCGCTACTTGATCGAGATCGTCCGCCTGCCGCAAACCTTCATCTTCCAGAACCCCACCACGGTCGGCATCCTTGCGACGCGCTTCGTGCTGCCGGCGCTGCCGGTGAACTTCGAGCTGCGCTTCGCGCCGGACCCGGGAACACGCCTGAAGGTCCTGATCGCCAGCGGCCTGGACTTCACGGTCGGGCGCTTCTCGAACCTGGCACAGGGGCAAGTGGTGACCCTGAGCTACCAGGGCAAGTCCTACCGCTTCCGCGCCAACTACTATGGTGGTAGTGGCAATGCCCTGATGCTGGAATGGGCGGACACCGCGGTCTATGGCTGGGGCGCGAATGGTGCCGGCCAGGTCGGCCCGGCCGAGGGGAACGGCCAGCCGCAGGCACTACCGGTGCTAATTGCAGGCGCGAATCCCGACTCGCTCACCACCTTCGCCACGGCGGCTGGATATCTCCACAGCCTGGCACTCGCCTCGGACGGCACGCTGCGGGCCTGGGGCTCGAACACCTTCGGCCAGCTCGGCGATGGCAGCAAGACGGCGCGTGAGACCCCCGCTCCCGTGATCGCCACCGGAGCGCTGGCAGGCAAGACCGTGGTGGCCATCGCTGCCGGTGCCTTCCACAATCTCGCGCTGTGCTCGGACGGACGGGTCGTCGCCTGGGGCTACAACAATCACGGCCAGCTCGGGAATGGCAGCACCACACTGGCGACCGAGCCGGTAGCGGTGGATGCCAGCGGCGTGCTGGCCAACCGCCAGGTGGTGGCCATCAGTGCCGGCGCTTATCACAGCCTGGCGCTCTGCTCGGACGGTGCCGTGATCGCTTGGGGTTTCAACGGCACCGGTGCGCTCGGTGACGGCAGCACCGCCGACCGCAATGTGCCGGTGCTGGTGGAGCGTGCAGACGGCCAAGCCGTGGCCGCCGGAGCAATCGCTGCCGGCCAGTATCACAGTCTTCTGGGCATCGCCAACAATGGTGAGGTCTTCGCCTGGGGCTACAACAACCACGGCCAGCTCGGCGATGGGACCACCGAGCAGCAAACCAAGGCGGTGCCGGTCAACGGCGGCGCCATGATCGGACAGTCCGCTCAATTCCTCGCGCCCGGCCTCAACCACAGCGTCGTCTTGCTGGGCATCGGCTCCTCCATGGCAGCATGGGGTGAAGGCAGCAGCGGCCAGCTTGGCAACGGCTTCACCGCATCCTCACTGCTACCAGTCAACGTGGCGAGGCCCGGCGTGCTCTCTGGAGTTAACATCGAGTCACTCGCCTCCGGGGCCAATCATGTTCTGGCACAGACCAACATCGGCACGCTCGTGGCTTGGGGGGCCGGCTCGGACGGGCAGCTTGGCAACGGCGGCATCCTGCAGGCGAATGCCCCGCAGGATGTCCCGCTGACGACGCTTGAGGCTGGCGCACGTTTCGGAGCACCGGCCAAGGGCTGCTCCGCCAACCACGCGCTCGCCATCGTGGCGCGGCCGGCTGCGCAAGGTGCCGCGGCGCTGATCGCTCCCCCGGAGACATCGCTGGCGGCATGGCGCACGCTTCACTTCGGTAGCCCGGACAATATCGGCGATGCCGCGGACGAGGCCGACCCGGATCACGATGGCCTCGTGAACCTGATCGAATACGCCTTCGCCTCGGATCCCCTGAAGCCCAGCGCCTCCGCCTTGCCGCAAGCCACCGTGAAGGACGGCTACCTTGTCATCGAGTTCACGGCAGCGGCGGCAGACATGGGCGTGAGCTACGGAGCCTCGTGGACCCTTGCCCCCGGCTCATCTCCGTGGCAAACACTCGCTGACGAAGGCAGCGGTAGTCACCACCTCTTCAGAATCCCCATCGAGGGCAAGGCGGGCTTCATGCGCTTGCAAGTTAGCCCCCGCTGAGGTGCCGGGGCTTGGAATTCAGTGCCCGCCGAACCCGATAGCGGGCATTCACATTCGGTGCACTCGTCCGCCCTTCTCGGCAGTGGTCCGGATGCCCAAGGCTCCTGCCCCGAGGCATAGCAGAGGGGTGGCGGCGGGGATCGGCGCCCTTCGTATGAATGCCGAGGTGGTAGTGATACCCGCCATGGACATGATCGTAATGCCCACCGTGGGAATCCAGACTCCCCCCGTGGCCAAGTGCCCGGCTGGACATCAAGACCGCAGCCCCGCAAAGCGGAGAGAGTCGGCGGAAGGCTGCTTTCACGGGACGCGACTCTTGGTCCCTTGGCACGAGAGCGGGTGACGTGAATCGATGAATCGAAAAGGGCTCGCCTCGGGCCGGGCGGGGTGGTAGGGCGCGGGGCGTGAAGTTGATTTCTCTTTTCTGCGCGGCGGCTACAGCTTGTTTGCTTCCCTCCTGTCTGCCTGCGGACGCCGCGACGGGCCCCCGCGTGAAAGCCTCCAACGGCATGACCTTCACCCACGAATCTTTGGGTGGTGGTCGGCACATGCTGACAGTTTTCGATACGCGCCCGGCATTGTTTGGTGATCTTGCGTCCTCGTACCAAGCGCAGACGATGTTCGCGCACCGATGGGCGGCCCAGCAGTTCCCCAAGGGCTATGGGATGAATGACGGCATGCAGAATCGAGGAGGGTTCGCCGGCACTCCTTCCACCACGTACGTTATCACCGAAACACGGTAGAGGACGAATCTTCTGAGAAGGTGGAATCAGTGGGGAATTTGTCCCCCTTGCTTGCCTTTCTAGCGAAGAGGATCCGTGCCAGATCCCGCTCCAGGCCCGCGGTGCTGAACCGAAAAGGGCTCGCCTCCCGGCCGGCGGGGTGGCGGGGTGGTAGGGCGCGGGCGTGATCAATATCGGCAAGACGGGCCACGGCTGGAACTTGGGCTGGGTGATCTACATCCTGCTGCTGGGCGGAAGCTTCGGCTTCGCGGCCAAGCCGCATCCCAATCGTGATCTCGGCCTCGTTGCTGTCCTGCTTTGGATTTCCGCCGTGACTTTGTTTGCCCGAGACATTTCGCATCCCGCAAGTCGGCGGAGGAAGGAAGCCTGGAGCGGCATTGTCGCTGGGGTGTTAGTGTGTGGGGCTTGGTTTGTTCCTCTGGCTCCGTGGGACAAGAGCATCATCAAGGAATCGCCACACACCACGGGCGGGCGCGCGGATTGATGGGGTTTCGGAAAATGGGGAATGAGTGGGGAATCCACCCCTTCCCTGCCCTTCCAACGAAGAAGCCCGGCGACGTGCCGGGCTTTCATCTGCAAAGAGTGGTGCTCGAGGGGGGACTCGAACCCCCACGGATTACTCCACTAGATCCTTAGTCCGGTGCGGTAATCAGAACTTACTGAGACAGAAAGCCCGTGCATTCCAGATTTTCCAATTATTCGGTATTTTCTGGCGTTTGGATGCGATAATTGCACCATCGGGGCGTGCCGAGAGTGCCGTCATTCAAGGTCCGGAATACCCCTAAAGGCTGGCTGCTCCATGTGCCGGCCTCACTCTCTGACACAGGCAAACTGCAGAGGCGTTACTTCCGCACCAGGGACGCGGCAGCCGAGGAAGCTTCCCGGATCCGGGGCGAGTATCGCGCCAACGGGGAGGCCGCTTCCGTGCTCCCTCCCCGCGTGGCGGATGAGGCCCTCGCGGCGCTGAAGCTGCTCGAAGGGACCGGGGGCGGTCTCTTGGATTCCGCCAGGGCATTCCGGGCTGCATGGGAAGCGCGGACGGCATCAAAGCTCATGGGCGAGGCCGTCACCGAGTATCTAGCGAGCCGTGAGGATCTCCGGGACGCTACGCTCGATTCCTACCGCTACACCTTGGAGCGCACCCTTGCGCCCCTTCATGACCGGATGCTCACCGAGATTCCCCCGTTGGCGATCGAGGATATCCTCTCCGCCAAGGGTGCGACCGCGAAAGCGATGCACCGGCGGAACCTTCGCGCGTTCTGGCGGTGGGCATGTCGCTCTCCGCGAGGATGGGCCCAGCTCGCCACGCTGGAAGCTCTGGAGCCTGTCCGGGAGTCGAAGGACGGAGAGATCCAGGTCCTGAAATCCGGAGAGGTCCGCGCTCTCCTCAAAGCTGCGGAGAAAGTCAGCTCGCCCGCGGCCGTGGCTTTCGCCGTCGCGGTCTTTGGTGGCATCCGCATGCGCGAGCTTCGCCGCCTCACTTGGGCCGACGTGCTGGAAGATCACATCGAGATCGGCAGGAACGTCGCGAAAAAGCACTCGCGCCGCTTGGTGCCCATCTGCCCCACGCTTCGCGCCTGGATCGATCACCACCGCGGCGAGGCTGCCGCTGATGATCCCCTCACCGGCTACAATTGGCGGGAGGTATCTTGTTCGGTACGCCGGATAGCCGGTTGGGAAGTGGAGGCCCGTCTGCTCGACAATCCACCCGATCCCACCCGCGGGAAGTGGCCGGCGAATGGATGCCGCCACACCTGCGCATCGGTGCAGGTGGCCATCGGCACGCCGCTGGATGATCTCATTTTCAAGTTCGGCCACAGCGGCGGGCATGCACTGCTCCGCTCGCACTACGTGGCGCGGATGACCAAAAAGGAAGCGCTGGCGATCCTCTCGATCGGGCCGGCGGGCACTAAGATTCCCCACATCGAAGCGGCATGAGTTTCAGCAGCGGCAACATGCGGACCCGGAGCACCTGGGACTGGTGTCAACTGGCCGGACCCTTGGGAGATTCTTTGTCGATCGAGATGGCCAAGGAGGCTGGAGCTTGGTGGTTTGGAAAGATCCCCGGGACCTCCGCTTTCATCGGGGAGAATGGCGAGATTCAGGGAGAGTCCAAGGTCACCGGCGAGGTACGGTCGCTGCTAGATCCGGAATCCCCGCCCGCCGGCTCAGATTTCTATCTTGCCTGGTTCGACGGAGTGCTGTGGCGGAATTCGATCCCTAGCGTTGAGCTCCGAACTGATGCCAGCCCCAGAATCCGCCAGGCCTTTGACGGATCGTCCCTTTCAAATCCGGAAGCCGACCCCGAGCCTCTAAAGACCTTTATTCGCGCCCTGGGAAATGGAAATGAAGCCGTCCAAAGGGCACGGCAGATAGCATACCTTCGCGCGCTGATGAAGCGTCCCGGAGAAAGCGCACTTTTCGGATCGATCCCATCTCCAGAGCGAGCGGCCATCTTTGAGGCGAAAAAGGCTCTACGGCGTGGTGATCAAGCGCAGGCGCTCGCTATCGCATTCGCGGCGGGGAGAAACCACGGGCACAAGGTTGCATTGGACCAGCTTTCGTCCACTCAAGACGACTGGACGGGAAACGAGTGGAACGTCGCCGCTTACCTTGCCATAAGAAGAAAGGGACGGATGACGGCCACTCAGCTTCTCACCGCTTTGGGAGGATCGAAGACAAAGGCAGCCACGCACAGTTGGGATTTTCCGTCCGGAGCAGTGCTCGATCAGAAAACCTTTCAGGATGCCCATAAAGCAGCCTCCAAGCGCCTTGACTCGGAAGAGGCTGGCGAGGTCAAGCCGTTTTGTTTGGGACCGCAGGGGAAATAATTTCCCCAGCGGGGGGAAGGGGCGGATATAGAAAGCAGAGAGCGGATGCATAGATGTGGGAGCCGTGAACAGCACGGCAGAAGCACCACCTGATTGCACGAGGGCAACCCCGCTTGAGGTCGCCCGGCATCTCAAGACCACGCCCCAGACAATCAACGCCTGGGCCCGGAAGGGAATCATTCCTGTAGCGGTCCGCGAAGGGAAAGTCGTTCGGTTCAATATCCCGGCAGTGGACAAGGCCCTCGCGGAGCGGGCCAGCAAGCGACAGGAGGTGACAGCTTGAACGCACCTCCGTCAAAAAGAGGCCCCGCCACCGGCGGGCCGATGACGGGGCAAGGTGCTGGCGGGCACCGGGACTCTGGACCGAGAATGGGCACGAAGCTGCACCCGGCACTGGCCCCCGCCATCGTGGACGAGTGGGAAGGCGATGCGCCGCCCCGCGGATTTGAAGCGCATCTCCGCCGCCGCGGAGCCGCCGCCTACGTGCTTGATCTGTTAGACTCGCTTGGAGGGGCCGGCGTTGAATGACGGAGGCGTGGTCACCTGCTGTGATCAGTGCGGCCTTGGATGATGCCGGGCTCTCTGCCGCGGAGTTCCGCGTTCTGTGCGCTGTCTGCCGCCGTGCTGGCGATGGTGCGAACGGGCGCGGCTGTGACGCATCCGTGGGCACCTTGGCGAAGACCTGCCGGCTCAAGGGAGATACCGTGAGGAATGCTCTTCGTGACCTGGTGAAGGCCGGATGGCTGGAGATGACAGAGCGCCCCGGCAAGACGTCCGGATACCTTCCCCGCTTCCCCGACCCCTCCCGAATGGGGGTAGGGGTAGAGATGGCAAAAACACCAATTGGTGTTTTTGCCGAAAGTGGGAGTGCTGTGCCTTCCCCTTTAGAACCCCTCCCGTTTCGAGGGAGGGGTGAGAGCGCCGGACCCCTACCGTTTGAGGCCCCTACCCCGAAACGGGAGCCCTCTCGTTTGGGGGTAGGACACCCCTCCGCTAAAACGGGAGGGGACCCCTCCCGTTTGGGGGGAGACGAAGGGATACCAGAAGGGAAACCAATAAGGGAGAAGAGGACCGCTGCCGCGGATCGGTTCCTTGTCGAGATCCCGCTGGAGCTTTCGAGCGCCGCCTTCGCTGCCGCCTGGGCCGATTGGGAGACCCATCGCCGCGAGATCAAAAAGCCGCTCAAGCCGACGTCAGCGAAGGGCCAGCTCGGGATGCTCGCCGCGTGGGGCGAAGCGCGGGCCATCGCCGCAATCCGCCACACGATCGCCATGGGTTGGCAGGGCATCAGGGAGCCCGAGCAGCGCGCTTTAGTGCCGACTTCATCAGGCGGCCCCGCCCCTGCCCGCTTCAAGGCACCCGATCCCAAATTCTTCGCAGAGACATGAGCGCGCCCGCCGACATCCCCCACGCCGTGGGATTCGAGAAGAGCGTGCTCTCCACGCTGCTGAAGAACTTCGCGCGGATCGACGAGGCTCCCGACCTGAGCCCGGAGCACTTCCACCTTCCCGGGCACCGGAAGCTTTTCACGTTCCTGCAGGAGGACGCCCGGAACGGTATCGAGCCGGAGCTGGTGAGCCTGGTGCAACGGCTCCACGATGCCGGGCAGCTGGATGCAGTGGGCGGCCCGGCCGCGGTCACGGACGTTTTCACCTACGCCCCCAATGGCGCACACTTCGCCCGGCACCTGGAAGGACTTCGGGACAAGCTGGCCCGCCGCCAGGCGCTCGCAGTTGCCGGCGAGATCGAGCGGCTCGCCTTCGAGGCGGAGAGCGCGCAGGAGATCATCGAAGCGACCTCCGGCCCGATCACGGTTATTCACGACACGCTTGCCGCGAGCCGCCCGGCACCGACAACGCGGAGTGTGCTGGCGAACTGCATGCAGCGCTTTGAGGGGCTGGCGAGGGGCGAGGTCTCGCCCATGGGGATCGAGACCAGCCTGCCGATTTTTGACAGCATGTTCCGCGGTCTCCACCCGAAGCAAGTTGTCGTGATTTCCGCCTATCCTTCCGATGGCAAGACCACGCTGGCGAGGCAACTCGCGCTGGACGCGGCGCTTGAGGAAGCTGGCACCCTGATTTGCTCGCTGGAGATGCCGGCGGAAGCGATGATGAACGGTGCCATAGCCTACGTGGCCCGTCTCGCTGGAGATGCGATCACGGACCCGATCCGCTATGCGAAAGACCACTTCCAAGCGAACCGCTTGAGCAAAGAGGTCCTGGAGCGGATCGGCAACGCCGCACGGAAGATCGCCGGCCTACCCTTGGCGATCGAGGACATGACGGGGGCGAACGTCTACCAGCTCGCCGCCGCGATTCGTCGGCACCACCGGCGGCACCCGCTGAAGGTGGTTGCTGTGGACTTCGCCCAACGGATCCGGCCCGTGCCGGAACTCCGCCGCGAGAGCCGGGAGCAGCAGCTAGCGCACGCCTCCAACCATCTCGCGGACCTGTGCAAGGAGCTGGGCTTTACCCTGCTGCTGCCGTCCCAACTCAACAAGGAAGGCGCGGCCAAGCACGCGGAGGCAATCAACGAAGATGCGGACCTGCATCTCCGGATCAAGACCGAGATGAAGGACGGCGGAGCGGAGCGCGAGCACCTGGGGCTTGCCGTCATCAAGGACCGACACCACGGGCACAACGGGACCCTCCTCCCAATCGTTCTCGATCCTCCGATGCTTCGATTCATCCCCAAGCCCTACGACCGCCAATGAGCAAACCAGAGCGCATTGTCCTGACCGAGCAGCAGTCAGAGCACATCCGGCAGAGCGGGGTCCGCTTCGCCATCATCCATCCCGGCAGCTATCCCGCGACGGTGGGCCGCTGGGTTGTCGATCTCATCCCGTGCGATGAGGGAACGGCCGTGAAGGCCTGCGAGGTGGCACTGGGCCGCCGTCATGCCGGGAGCCTCATCCGCGCTCCACGGGGAACGTGAGCCGAAACCATGACCAATCATGACTTTCCGATGAAGAGAGGACGTCCGAAGATCACCGACAAGGCACAGGTGGAGCTGCCGCTTGGATGGCTTCACCTGGTGGCAGCCTCGCAGGGCTCGCCCGGGGAATTCCTCGACCCGCGGAAGGAAGGCGGCATCTGGCGCTACCGGTTCACGGTGATCGACGTTTCCGAACGAAAGGCGGTGGGGCGGCGGATCAGGCTCTCTCTGAAGACACGCTGCAAGGCGGAGGCGGAGCACCGCAGGGAGATCGTTGCCACCGGCTTGGCCAAGGCCGGGCTCATCGTTCACGTGAAGGGCACGCGAGGCCTTGTGCGCGATGGCGACCCGGACTTCGTGGATGAGGAGATATGGGGGCCAGCGGAGCTTGCCGACATTCTCCGCCGCCGGCGCGAAGCTGAGCTAGCGGCACTTCCTCCGGCCAATCCCGAGGCATCCCTTTTTGCAAATCGCCCGCCCATTTAGAATCACGCACCCCACACTCAACTAATCTAACAGCTATGAAACAGGACCCCAATCCCGTTGAAATCAAGGTGACTTCCACCGCCGACCTCGGCGCGGTTGAGAAGACCACGGAAGAGATCAACAAAACGACCGAGGCCACCAAAAAGCAGGGGCTCACCGAAGAGGAGATCGCGGCCAAGAAAGCCCAGAGGGACAAGGAATACGCCGACTGGCAGGAAGCCAACCGGGAGAAGAACGAGAAGGAATACGCCCTCTGGAAAAAGGACCACGAGGCGCGCGTCTCCGGGATCAAGGAGGAGACGGTGGCCACTAAGGAGCTCTCCGCCGCGGAGGAAGACCGGGCCAGGCGGAAGGCTGAATTCGATGCGAGGACCTCTGCCAGCCGTGCCAACGGGACCAACGTAAGCACCCCGGCAGATGCCGCGGGGAACCCGATGGCCATGGGCGCCCTTCTCCGCGAGGAAGAGCAGCTGGTCGAGGTGAAGCGCCGTAGCGCGGAGATGACGTGGGCGGAGGCCGCCGCCGCGGACGATCTAGCCGACAAAGAGCGAGAAGTAGTCCAGGCCACGGAAGAGCAGACCAAAGCGCTGGAGAAGCAGCGTGAGGCCGATGTGCAGCGCGCGCAGCAGCTCAAAAGGACGCGGGAGGAAGTGTCCGAGGCTCAGAAGGGATACGACAAGCTCTTCGATCAGCAGCGCATGCAGGCCAATGCACAGCTCTTCCGGGAGCTGGCCCAGGCGGTGGGGGAATTCGGGCGGAAGTTCGCTGAGACCGAGCAGGGGAAGAAAGCCATGGAAGGGCTTTCCGACGAAACGCAGGTCTTCGGCTCCACCTTCGCGACCGTGGGAGCCGGCGTGGCCCAAGGAGCGGCCGTAGGTGGTCCTATCGGCGCTGCCATTGGCGGCCTGACGGCGCTGGTGAAAAAGTTCGGGGACGAGTGGATCAACACGGCAAACCGTGTCGAGCAATCGAACCAGGAGATGGAAGCGGGCTTGGAAGCCACCCGGCTCCGGATGAAGGAGCGCGAGGATCAGGCGACCTCCGACCGGATCCGGAAAGCCTACGAGGCGGAGCGCAAGGAACTGGAGCGGCAGCGCGACGTGCTGGAGGACCTCTCCAAACTCCGCGATGCCAAGGGCGATCTCGCCGTGGCCAAGGACAAGCTGGCGGATACCCGCGCCGCAAATGCCGGCGTGCCCCAGGCGGCGATCGACATCGGCAACGTGGGCGAGCAGCTGACCCGCCAGCGCGCGGACCTTGCCGCGGACCTTGAGAAGAACCGGGCAGAGCTGCAGATCTTAGTCGAACAGATGTGGGCGGCGCAGCAGGCCTTTAAGGAGAAGCTCAAACAGGGCGCGACGGCCGCCGAGAATTCCGAGGAAGCCCGGAACCTCAAGACACTTGCCGATCAGGTGGACGTCGCCGAAAGGAATTTCGCGGCGCTGAAACAGCGGCTAGCGGTTCAGGAAGAGACCTTCGCGACGGAGGCTCAGGCAGAGCTGGAGTCTCAGAAGGGCAAGCTGCTAGGCTCCCTCGAACAATCCGCGGAAAAGCTCCAAGCGGATCTCCAGCGGGCCGTCCAGGAGCAGGGAGGCAAGCAATCCGACGCCGCCCGCATCGCCCTGCAGAACCTCGCGAAGATCCTGTCCGATGGTCAAGTGAGCGAAGGCGAGGTGCAGCAGCTCATCCAGGTCGTGCAGACCTTGAAGAATTCCCGCGAAGCCGCGGACAAAGCCGTGATCGACGGCATGAACCAGCTCATCAAAAATACCAACCTCATCACCGACACCTTGGCCAAGCAAACGAGGGATATCGATCAGCAGCGCCGCGACTTGGACCGGATCGCGCTGTCGAACGGGGTTAACCGGAATCCCCGCTGAACCAGTCACTCCGCCCACGCTGCCTTGATCTCGGCTTTCAGCGGCTCCGGTTTGGCAATGTCGTAAACTGGAACTTCCTCCGCCCCCACCGCCTTGAATTCGACGGTTTCCCCGGGAGGAAGATATTTCACCGCCGCCTTCACTTCCCCGCCGGTGCGCTTCACCGTCATGCCAAGGTCGTCACCGCCAGGGGCGACCTTGTGCTGTCCCCACACGAGATACCGCACCTCCACATCCTTCATGGGGTATTTTGAGGGATTGTGGATGGAGCCGTGCACCTCGTAGTTGCCCCTCAAGGCTATCAGTTCTTCCTTCACGATCTTCGGCGCGGCCTCGCCCTTATCTCCGCAGGACGTGACGGCCAGGGCAGCAGCGGCGGCGAGGAAAGGGAACAGCTTCACGCTGGGACCGTAGGGCGGCGGGGCGGGGGCTGGCAATTGGGAAGCGCCGTTCAGTTCACCAATTGGTGAACTGAAAAAGGGCGGAGGAGAGGGGCCAGTGAGCAGCGTGGCAATTTCCCGGGCCTCGCCGCATCGTGCGCGGGACATCGGGCAGCTTCGGCCCTTCGATCATCATAGCAGCGCCGCCCGTCGGGGGAGAAATCCCCGCCGGGCGGTGTCTTCCTGAGCCAACTGCGATTTCAAATGCAAGTTGTGAAAGGGTCGATTTACGGGGGCCACTCCCTCAACTGTCCTTGCATGGGGCTCCCGGGCGATGCTGCGGTTGCTATGACGGAGATCGATGAACTGAAGACGAAGATTGCCGGGCTCGTGGACAATGCCACGGGCGAAAACGAGATGAGCGACGTCATCTCCGCATTGCGTGTGAAGCTTGGCGAACTGGAGAAGCTGGTTGGGAACCTTGAGCGGGACCGGCCCGATCTGTCCGCCTCCGAGTTGGTGGCTCTCCGCCGCAAGTCCAGTGACGAGATCGAGGCCACGCGCATCGAACTGGGGCGGATCGAGAAGACCAGGAACGGGGAACTCGCCACCCGCGCGAATGCCCTCCGTCAGGCCGCGGCTGAGGTTGCGGACATCCTTTTCGCTCTCGGAGCCGCCCGCCAGAAAGAGGTCCAAGACACGCTGAACAGCTTCTTGCCGGAGAGGGAGCGTATCGACTGGACTCATCCCACCGTGGGGACGGCTGGCGGGCTGTGGTGCTTTATCGACCGATGCACGGGCGTGGGGGAGCGCAACGAGCTCGGCAAGCGCCTCAAGAATCCCGTCCAAACCAAGACGATCGAGGCGGATATCGGCAACCTCTCCGCCTACCTCAAGCAAGCGATCCAGCTCATCTAACAAACTTCCAGGAGCGGCAACACGGTGACCGTTGCCGCGGCGATAGCCCGCCCGGGTTCGACGTTTCCCCGGGCGGGCACCCTTTCTCAAATCAAGCTGCCATGAAAGCCACTCTGATCACTGCCATTGATGCCGGCCCCTCCAAGGTGCCGCCGGGCGAAATCGTTTATCTTCCCGAGGGTTCGCACCGCATCACGCCGGGATCGCACCCCAAGGGCGTCTTTATCCAGGTGCCCCCGGATCAAGGTAACGCTATCGCCGCGAAGCTGCAAGCCGAGCTGGAGCGGTTGAACGCTCAGCCCGTGAAACCCTTCCTCGATTTTGAGCACAGACGCCAGGCTCCGGCCAGCGGCCATCCGTTGAGCTTCCGGTACCAACCCGGCAAGGGCATCATGCTCGCTGTTCAGTGGTCGGGATCCGGGCAGCGCGCGCTCCAAGACAACGACGTGAGCTACTTCTCACCCGAGGTCTACATCGATGATGCTGGCATCCCGAAAGGACTCCCGGAGAGGGGCCCCATTGGTGGCCTGGTCTGCTCTCCCGCTTTCAGGAGCATGGAGAGGATCGCCGCCTCCGATGGCGACGGCTTCGCCAAGGAATGTGCCGGGCGGCTTATTGCCGGTGAGGAAGTCAGCAATCGGGAGATGGAGAGCCTTGTTGCGGCGATGGAAGCTGACCCGTCGCTCTATGACGACTACGTCGCCAGCATGGGCGGAGGGGTGTCACCGTCGCGCCAGCATGCTCCCCAGCCGCTTTCGGCAACGGAGGTGCTGCAGGTGGAGGTTGATGCCATGCGTTTGATTTCCGGAGGCATGACCGCCGCAGAAGAGGAAGCTTTCACCGAGCGGGTGCTGGAAGATCCTGCCGTCGCATCGGCTTACGACCGCGTGCGCTGCCGTCACTATTCCCTGCCTGCGAACCGCGTGGCAGCTGCCCACGGCGTCACGGTCCCCGGCCTCGAAGCTGGTATGCGCAGGCTCGTGGCAGGCAGTGCAAGCGCTGCTGAGAAAGAGATTCTGCTCCGCGCCATGGAGGAGAGTAGCGAGGCCTACGGCCTGTATCTCCAGGCGATGGCCGCCGCGTGATGCCATGAGCGTTTCCCTCAAGAGGATCTCCCCCCGGTGGAGGGTTGCGAAATTTCGCAACCGGAGACGCTCCCGGCTGTCGCCGCGGCTGCTGATGCTCTGCCGGCGGCTGGGTGTGACGGTGACCCCGGAGATTGAGCGAAGGCTCATCGTTGCCCGCAAGATCGCGGCCACCATCCAGCCGCCTCCCTTCCTCGCGGAGCTGCAAGCCGCGGGCCTTCCAATCCCTGACCCTCTTTCCACTCGCCTGATGCCGTAGGCCTGCTACGGTCTTCCCCGCCGGTGGGCAAACACCGGTCCGCATCGATGCCCGGGAGTAATCAACCCGGACGCGGCAAGCATTGAACGACATTCTCGCCTGTCTCAGGTAGCCGTAGGGGTGATTCCTTGCGGTGAAGGCTTTTGCCGGCCGCCCTGGGACAGGCGATTTTTTGTCCTGAGAAATGAAACCAACAACGGCCCCACAGCAGGGCCACGTGAAGAAAGCCAGCAGCCGCGACAAGGAGCTGGCCAGAGCATTCGCCAACTTGAAGCAGGCGATTGCAGACACCCCCGAGACGCATCCCGAATACGAGAAGCTGACCGGAAAGAAGCGATCCACCACCTTTGAAGATGGAGAGGAGGGCTCCCAGCCATGAGCGCTTTCCTCAAAACACAAGCAGCGGGCCGCGGAGATGCTCCACCCGAAGAAATCGACGGGCTGGTGTGTTGTGATTGCCTGATCCCCGCGGCCACCTTCAACGGCGTGGAAGAGTTGGCAGCGCTCCACAAGCTCTCCATGCCGATGATGGCGGGAGTCCTTCTGAGTTTCGCATACCGGGCGCTGGACGATGAACGGATGGCCCTAGGTGTCGGAAGCACATGCGCCCGCCTCTTGTGGGCTGCGCTCAAGCCGGTAGACATGCGCTTTCCGATAGTGATCCAAGCCCACGGTGAAGACAATGTTCTCTCTACAATCGCCTTCCAGTCCAGCGAGCTTGGCCGTTCGCTGGAAGAATGGTGCGGGCGCATGCTTCAACTAGGGCTGAGGTGCTTCAACACCGAGGAATGCCGGTCCTTGGTCTTGAGATTGATCGGCCCGGAGGACCTGCTTACCTCGACTCTGGCACATAGAATCCGGCGGTGCGCGGGACAGGACCGCTACACGCTACGGCCAGGGGTCATGGTGCCTGACCTCGAAAATGGAGGAGTGGAGACAAGAGCCCTCGGCGGTGGGGGTCCGCGTCACACTCGAACCAAGCGATTGATAGGAGGTGCACGATGATCGCGGCAGAAGGAACCACCGGAGGCACCGCTAGGGGGCAGAAGAAGCCTCGCCGCCGTGCCATGCATGTGATCGTCCCCGAATGGCTGCGCGAGGCTATGGAGCGGATTGCCGCTGCCGCGGGCTATCAAGATGGCGTGAACGAGCTGGCCTTGGAGACCGCGATCCCCTCGAGCATCATCCTCGATTGCGTAGCTCTCTCCCTGGTGCGGGTGCTGGCCCTCACTCCGGAGCAAATCGCAGCCGTATCGCTGGTGGCGATGGAGGAAAAGCTCAGGCATGGGAGCGATCATGCGTCCCGGTGGGTAGCGGAGAAAACCTTGGGTCTGGAGGTGCCCCGCCAATGAAGACACCGCCAGCATTCGAGCATTTCGATCGGAGCTTGGACCGTGAGGAAGCAGCCCGGAGAAACACCAGGCCCGTGGAGATCGCCACGGGTCTCTGGGGCAGGCTAGGCACGAAGGCCCGCCGCGATGGCATGACCCGAGCGGAAGCAATCACGGCCGCGCTGGTGGCCTTCGTGGATGGCCCTGCTGCTCTCCTGCGCTATCGCGAGAAGATCGGCAAGGTGGCTCCGCCGGTGAAGCCCGAGGCGCAGCGCAAGCAGAGGCCCGAGCGGACCGGCTACGAGGCTCCATGGCTGCCATTCATGACCGGCCCGGTAGATGAGACGAGGGAAGCCCGGCGGGATCGCCTGAGACAGGCCCTCGCGCTACGCTTCCCCGGCAAGCTGGACATCGATCGTGAGGTGCCATTGCACGAGGCTCTGGCCTTCCTCCGCGGGTTCAAGTGACCCCCGCTCACTCAGGCCCCGCCTGCTCCGGCAGGCGGGGCTTTTTCGTGTCCACATACCGGGGCCACTGGGAGCGCGTGCGCCGCCGTGGAGCGCCCGGCATGCTGTCGGGGCTATGAAATCGAAGGAGAATGCCGGCGGCCTCACGCCGAAGCAGGCAGCTTTCTGCCGGGAATACCTGGTGGACTTGAACGCGGCCAAGGCAGCGGTGCGCGCTGGCTACAGCAAGCGAAGCGCCAAGCAGACGGCGCATGCAATGACGGAGAAGTCGGAGATTCAGGCCGAGCTTCTACGTCTCATGTCCGCCCGTGAAGTGCGCACCGAGGTGACCGCAGACACGGTGCTCCGTGAATTGGTGCTACTAGCCAAGGTGGACCTCTCGCAGGCCTTCAACAAGGACGGCTCCCTTAAACCCATCCACGAGATCCCGGAGGACGTGCGCCGCGCGATCGCTTCCGTCGAGTCGTTCGAGGAATTCGAGGGCCGCGGCGATGAACGGAAGAGCATCGGCTTCACGCGGAAGCTCCGCTTTTGGGACAAGACCAAGGCGCTTGAGCTGTTAGGCCGGCACCTGGGCATGTTCCGCGATCGAGTGGAGCACAGCGGCCCGAACGGCGGCCCGATCACCACGACGCCGGCGACGTCGCTCACCCCGGAACAAATTGCACAGGTCGAAAGGATCCGCGGCCGGCGTGAGGCGATTCAACAGCGTGGGAAATCCGGATGAGTGATCGCTTCAGCCTGTCGCCCGCGGAGCACGCGGTCCTGGACCTCGGGCGCTCTCCCTACGAATGGCAGATGGATGCGCTGGAATCCATCGGCCTGCAGGAGTACGGCGGGCTGCCCACTTCCCTCGTGGCAGCCAACGGCAGCGGCAAGACCTGCGACGTCATCGCCACCGCGGTTTCGTGGTTCCTCACCCGGTATCCCTTGGGCTGGGTGGTCATCACATCGGGCTCATGGAATCAGCTGAAGAATCAGCTCTGGCCGTCCCTCTCGATCCTCCGGCAGAAGAATCCCGGATGGGTTGTCCGCAGGGGAGCCGAGTGCATGGTGACCACGCCCGAGGGCCGCGCCGCCGGCATCGGCGGGGCGATCGGATTCTCCACGAAAAACGCTGGCCGCGCGGAAGGCTGGCACCCGAAGCTGGGCCCCGGGATTGATCCCGTGATGATCATCGTTGACGAGGCTAAGAGCGTCCCGAATGAGATTTTCGAGGCCTTCGACCGGTGCACGGCCCTGATCCGGCTGCTCAGCTCATCGCCGGGCGGCCCGGTCGGCTACTTCTACGATTCCCACCATCAGAACCGCTCCCTTTTCCAGTGCTTCAAGGCAACCTCCGCAGACTGCCCGCACATCGCCCCTGCCAAGATCGCGCGCGACCGGCATCTCTATGGAGAGGATCACTACATCTTCCGATCCATGCACAAAGCCGAATTCACCGAAGGGGCTGACAGCCACATCATTTCCGCGGACCTGGTGGCCAAGGCTCTCCAAGCTTCGCTTTCGGACTGCGAGATTCCCAAGGGCGATGCCGCCGAGCTCACCGTCTTTTGCGACTTCGCCGCCGGGCGGGACGAAAACGTCATTGCCTGCTGTGATGGGCGCCGGGCATGGATCCTCGACGCGTGGAAGGAAACAGACACCGTGCAGGGAGCCCGGCAGTGCATCGCCAAGCTACAGGCCGCCGGGATTCCACCGTGGCGCGTGTGGGGCGATGCCGACGGCCTGGGCATCGGCTTCTGCCATCAGATGGCGGAGCAGGGATACCGCATCAAAGAATTCCGTGGAGGAGTACCGGCCGTGGATGAGGATCACTACAGCTCGACCATTTCCGAAACGTGGTTCGAGGAAGGGCGGAAGGTGGCCCGGGGTGAGATCATCCTGTGCGGCGACCTCGCCCGCGGTCCTGCCACGATCAAGCAACTCACCACGCGCAAGACCCAATACGACGCGCAGAATCGCCTACGGGCGGAGAAGAAAGAGGACATGAAGAAGCGGGGCCTGAAGTCTCCCGACCGCGCGGACGCGATCCTCGGAGCGATCAACCGGCACTTCTACAGCGGAGGGGCCTTCACCGCCGAGACCGCCACACAGAGCGAATTGGGCGACTCGCCTTTTGCTCCGGAGATCGTGTCGGGATGGTGAAAGGGGCTCACTTTCCCTTTGGCGGTACGGTCACCGAATCAAGGTAGGCAAGGACCACGTCCAGCCGCACCCCGTGGTGCCCGGAGCAGGTCTTCGTCACCGCCATCTTCTGAGGGATTGTCGTCCGCGAAAGCCCGGTGAACTGCGTGACGGTGGCGAGGGGAAGAACGATCAGGGAGAGAAGCACCTGGGATCCTTCAGCCGTGATGGTCTCCAGCGCTCGCGCCGCAAGTTCCCGGATGAAGGCCGCCTCTTGTTCCGCTGATAGATTGATCGATCCCATAGTGAGGACCACTTGGAACCCGGAGGCCTCCGCGTGCGAACCGGCGAATTGTCAGCATCACCGCTACTGGGAAGCCGCCGCCCAGGGCTTGTCTGGGGCACGGGAAACGGCTACATCGGTGGTGTGGTCAACTACCCAATCTCCGTCGACCGTGATCCCTATCGAGGATCAAACCCCCGGCGCCTTGAAAAACAGCGGGCCTATGACCGTGACGCCGCCAGGCTGGAGGAGGTGGCGAATCGGATGATCGAGCGGGATGGTCCGGGGATTTACCTCTACGGGTTCATTGCCCGGGAGGCGGGCATGAGCGAAGATCGGGTGCGTGAGATCATGTTCACCGTGGCTGGTGGGCACAACGGCTTCACGGTCGGGCGCGGTGCCGATGGGAAGCTGTTAGGCGACCTGGAGCAGGAGGAGCGCCGGCGAGCAGAGGATCGGAAAGAAGGTGCACCATAGCTGCACCAGCGGTTTTCAGACCGCAGAAAAGGGAGCCTTCGCAGGCTCCCTAATTCATTCTCTCTAAAAGAGTGGTGCTCGAGGGGGGACTCGAACCCCCACGGATTACTCCACTAGATCCTTAGTCTAGCGCGTCTACCAATTCCGCCACCCGAGCACATTGTGATTGGTGGGCCGCGGATTTAGGCCCCTGCCCCCGGCTTGGCAAGAGAATCTTTGCCCGCAGGCGGCTTTTCGCAGGGGAGGCTTTTCCGGCCCGGGGATTGCTTCCGGCTTGCCAGCACCGCGATGGCGGAAAGCATACCGGCAGCCTCATGGATGCGATTCGCGCGGACTCGATCGTCAAACAATTCGGCCAAGTCAGGGCTCTCGATGGCGTGAGCGTGGAGGTCGCGGCAGGAGAACTCTTTTTCCTGCTGGGAGCCTCGGGCTGCGGGAAGACCACGCTGCTGCGCTGCATCGCGGGGCTGGAGACGCCGACTTCCGGGCAGATTTTCTTCGGGGACAAGGACGTGACCCAGCTGCCGCCGCACAAGCGGGAGGCGGCGATGGTCTTCCAGAGCTACGCGCTGTGGCCTCACTTGAACGTTGAGCGGAATGTGGCCTTCGGCCTGGAGGAGCGGAAGGTGCCGAAGGAGGAGATCCGACGCCGGGTGGGCGAGGCGCTGGAGCTGGTCCACCTGGCCGGCATGGGCGAGCGCGGGATCGACCAGCTATCCGGCGGCCAGCAGCAGCGGGTCGCCTTGGCGCGGGCCCTGGTGGTGCGGCCGAAGTGCCTGCTGCTGGACGAGCCGCTGTCGAACCTGGACGCGAAGCTGCGGATCGAGATGCGGCGCGAGATCCGCCGGATCGTGAAGGAGGGCGGACTGACCGGCGTCTATGTGACCCACGACCAGGAGGAGGCCCTATCCATGGCCGACCGGATGGCAGTGCTGAACAAGGGCCGGATCGAGCAGCTGGGCAGCGCGGAGGAAGTTTACCGGAACCCGCATACGGCTTTCGTTTCCGGCTTCATCGGTGAGACGAATCTTTCCACCGGCAAGGTGGTGGAGGTCCGCGGCGAGTTCGCGATGATCGAGACCGTGGCCGGACCGCTAGTCGGGCGGGTCACGCGGCCGGACTGGGTGCCGGAGCCGGGGGAAGAGATCATCCTTTCGATCCGCCCGGAGGCCTGGCGGGTGGAGGCGCAGAGCGGCGAGAACCCGGTGACGGGGAAGATCATCGAGCGCAATTACCTGGGCCAGCGGATCCAGTATCTGGTGGAGACGCCGCTGGGGCAGCAGCAGGTGGTGGAGCTGAATCCGCATCTGGTGCGCGATCCCGGCGAGACGCCGGTGCGCCTGACCGCGCGCCACAGCGATGTGGCGGTGCTGGGTGCCCGGACCGAGTGAGATGAAGTGAGACAAGCCGAGCCACTCACGCTAACGCCATGATGCGCCGCTTCCTTCCCATCCTTCTACTGCTGGTCGCGGTGGTCGCCGCGCCGATCCTCCTGCGGCGGAATTCCGAATTGGCGGCGGCGGGCCAGGCGCAGGACAAGCTGGTGATCATCACGCCGCACAATGAGACCATCCGTGCGGAATTCGCGGAGGCCTTCGCGCGGCACTGGAAGGAGAAGACCGGGCGCACGCTCTACATCGACTGGCGCATCCCGGGCGGCACCTCCGACATCACGCGCTCGCTGAACAGCGCCTACGATGCCGCGGAAGAGCTGGCGAGGAAGCAGAACCCCGGCAACCCGGATGAGGCGGTGAAGAAGTCCGGCGTGGACATCGACATCTTTTTCGGCGGCGGGGAGCCGGACTTCAACGGGCAGATGAAGAGGGGCCGCTTCGTGGAGCTGGAGGTCTTCAAGACGCATCCGGAGTGGTTCAAGGAGAACGTGATCCCGGCCAAGTTCACCGGGGAGAATTACTACAATCCCAAGCAGCTGTGGGTGGGCACCTGCCTGTCGCAGATGGGGATCTGCTACAATACGGACTCGATCAAGCGGCTGAAGATCCAGGCACCGCGGCGCTGGGAGGATCTGGCGGATCCGGCCTATGCCGGCTACGTGGCGCTGGCGGACCCGACCAAGAGCGGCTCGGTGACGCGGATGTTCGAGATGATGATCCAGGAGCAGATGAAGGCGGTCATCAAGGAGAAGGGTGACAGCGATGCGGCGAAGGCGGAGGGCTGGAAACGCGGGATCAACCTGCTGCAGGCGATGGCCGCGAATGCGCGCTACTTCACGGACTCCGCCAGCAAGATCCCGCACGATGTGGCGCAGGGCGATGCGGTGGCGGGGACCTGCATCGATTTCTACGGGCGCTCCTATGAGGAGAAGCTGGGCAAGCGCGGGCCTTCCCGCTTGCTGTGGACGCCGCCGCTCGGTGGCACCTCGATCAGCGTGGATCCGATCGCGATCCTGCGCGGTGCGCCGCACCCGGAGATCGCGCAGGAGTTCGTGACCTTTGTGCTGAGCGATGAGGGGCAACTGCTGTGGAATGTGAAGGTGGGCACGCCGGGAGGTCCGCGGGAGACCTCGCCACGGCGTCTACCGGTGCGGAAGGACCTCTACACGGTGACGAACCTGCCGAAGTTCTCCGATCCGAATGCCTTCCCTTATGAGAATAGCGGCGGCTTCGAGTACGATCCGGCGTTGACGAGCGCCGCCTTCAACGTGCTGCGCCAAGTCTATCGCGCGATGTGCATGGACACGCACCAGGAGATGAAGGAGGCATGGGAGCTGATGCGCCACCAGGGTGACTCGCTGGAGGAGATCGCCGCGACTCCTGCAGGGCAGGTCTTCTTCGATAGCTCCCACCTCAGCTACGAGCGGGTGATGAAGGAGCTGGTGCCGCTGCTGAAGCGGGCCGACGATGTGAAGGATGTGACGGCCAAGCTGGATATCTCCCGCGAGATGACGCGCATCTCCGGCATCTTCCGCGAGAACTACAAGAAGGCCGCGGCGCTGGCGAAGGAAGGAGGCCGCCCATGAACCGTACTGCCGCGATCGGCATCACCGCTTTTGTCGCCGCGCTGTTCGCGGTGTTCTTCATCTACCCTGCCCTCTCGGTGATCGGGGAGGCCTTCAAGACGCCGGATGGGAAGTTCACGATGGACTTCATCAGCGATGTCTTCCGCAACCCGGTGTATCGCGAGGGTCTGTGGAATGCATTGGGGCTGGGCGTAACGAGCACTTTCGCGACCTTTCTGTTAGCCTTTCCGCTGGCGCTGCTGGCGCATCGCTATGAGTTCCGCGGGCGCGGGGTGCTGGGGGTGATGATCCTGATCCCGCTGGTGCTGCCTCCCTTCGTCGGGGCGATCGGCATCAAGCACATGCTGGGCGTGCAGGGTTCGCTGAATTCGCTGCTGATCGACCTGGAGTTCATGGATCCGAGCAAGCCGGTCGATTGGCTGGCACGCGGGCGCTTCTGGGGGATCGTGGCGATGAACGCGCTGCATCTCTACCCGATCCTCTACATGAACATCAGCGCGGCGCTGTCCAATCTGGACCCCGCGATGGAGCAGGCCGCGGAGAACCTGGGCTGCCCGCCCTTCCGCCGCTTGCTGCGCGTGACGCTGCCGCTGGCGATGCCGGGGATCTTCGCGGGCTCCGCGATCGTGTTCGTGTGGGCCTTCACGGAGCTGGGGGTGCCGCTGGTGTTCGACTACACGCGGGTGGCGCCGGTGCAGGTGTTCGATGGCATCAAGGATCTGAGCGGGAACCCGGCGCCTTATGCGCTGGTGGCGGTGATTCTGGTGATCTCGGCGATTGTTTTCGGCATCACGAAGGCGCTGTTCGGCCGACAGACTTCCGGTGCCCAGCCGCGGCCGAAGGGGCGTGGCGGCGAGGTGAAGTTGACGGGGCTGAAGAGCGCCGGCTGCGCGATCATCTTCGCCAGTGTCTTCTTGCTCGCGGCGCTGCCGCACGCGGGGGTGATCCTGCTATCTCTGTCTGAGGATTGGTATAAGACCGTCACTCCGATCGCGATGAGCTTCCAGCACTACAAGGATGCGCTGGGCGATCCGATCGTGGTGCCCTCGATCAGCAACAGCTTGTTCTACTCGGCCGCAGCAACGGCGGTGGACTTCGTGCTGGGCATCGCGATCGCCTGGGTGATTGTGCGCAGCAAGATCAAGGGGCGAAGCCTATTGGATGCGCTGGTCATGCTGCCGCTGGCAGTGCCGGGGCTGGTGCTGGCTTTTGGTTATCTGGCGCTGTCCGAGAAGGGGCGACCGCTGAATTTCCTGATCGGTGCGGGGGAGAATCCTGCGGCTTTGCTGATCGTGGCGTATGCGGTACGGCGTTTGCCGTACGTGGTGCGCTCAGCGGTGGCGGGCTTGCAGCAGAGCAATCCGGCGCTGGAGGAGGCCGCACGCTCGCTGGGTGCGGGGTGGTTCCGCACGCTGCGTCGTGTTTCCTTGCCGCTGATCGGTGCGAACCTGGCGGCGGGATGCATCTTGGCTTTTGCTTTCGCGATGCTGGAGGTGAGCGACAGCCTGATCCTGGCGAAGCAGACCCTGCACTATCCGATCACGAAGGCGATCTACACGCTGCTTTCCTCGCTGGGGGATGGCCATGAGCTGGCCGCCGCGCTGGGGGTGTGGGCGATGGTGTTCCTGGCGATTGCGATCACCGGGGCTGCGGCGCTGGCGGGGAAACGGGGCGGGTTGTTTAGGGTTTGATGTGGAGTGCGGCGACATGACGCCGCTTTCACTTCGGGTGGGTGACGTTGCGGTAGGCGGTCGCGGATTGGCGGTACGTGCGCTTGGCGGTGGGCGCTTCGGTGACGCTGCGGGAGGCGGCCACGAATGGAGAAGTCCAAGCGCCCCCCAAAGCCAAAGCGGCGTCATGCCGCCGCACTCCATAGGAAGGTCCCTCCCTACCACACCCCTTTGGGTTATCGACCGCATTTTCGGAAATGGGTTAACGATTCCTGTACAGCGGAATTCTCCCTCGCACCTTGCCGCGGGGGCCGGTTCCAAAAATCCAGGAAACCCATGAAACAGACCCCTTCCAAAGCCCTGACCCGAGCGTCACTCCTCGCCTGCGCGTCCTTCTGCGCCGTCACCAATGCCGCCTTCGCCGCCAGCCAAAACTGGGATGGCGATACGGATGCCGCCTGGCTCACTCCGGCGAACTGGTCAGGCACCGCCGTCCCCGGCATCAACCCGACCGGCAACGCCACCAACACCACTGACGTGGCGACCTTCAACGCGGCGATCAACGCAACGACCTTGGCGGGGAGCGCCACCAATCCGTCCATCCCCGATGGCACTGTCGGCAACATCAGCTCCAACCGAATGGTCGGACGGCTGGTGTTCGACACCGCGGCGGTGGGCGCTCACGTCATCGGAGCGGCTGGCAGCACCACCACGCTGCAAGTGGGCAACAGCCTGACGAATGTGGATGTGACTGCCACGGTGGTGAATCCCCAAGTCATCAACTCCCCGCTCGGGCTACACTTGCCCTCAAGCACGAATGGCTTCGGCATCATCCAGAACAACGCGGCATCCACGAGCGCGACGCTGACGCTTGCTGGCGGTATCCTGAACTCGCCGAACTCCACGCGCGGTTCGCAGTGGACCCTGCGTGGCAGCAACACCGGGGAGAACATTGTCTCCGGCAACATCGCGATCACGAACAACGGCGGTCAGAACAGCACGCTGACGAAGGCGGAAGCGGGCACTTGGGTTCTCTCGGGCAACAACTCCTTCACGGCCGGTGGCGGTGTGATCGTGAGCGCCGGGGTGCTGGCGGCGGCGAGCAACACGGCGCTTGGCCAGAACACCACGGCGAACGCGCAGGCGCTGGCCATCAACGGCGGCATCCTGGAAATCCGCAACGGGCTGGTCATTAACAACGGCGTGTCGCTCAACCTGAACAACGGCGGCACGATCCGCGCCGTGGGCACCACCGCGACGGAAGGCCGCGTGAACGTCGGCACCGCGGCAGCCACCAGCGTGACGATTTCCACGACGAATGCCGCAGACGTCTTCACGATCGGCAACGGCACCAATGACCTGAATGGCGGTGCGGCCGATACCGTGCTGCACATCAGCGGCCCCGGCACCGTGGTGCAGAACGTGGCCAGCATCTATGCCGGCACTTGGTCGGTGGACAGCGGCACCTTGAACCTCGGCTCGCCCACGGCGCTGGGCAGCCTGGGCAGCGTGAATGTGGCCAGCGGTGCGAAGCTGCAGACCATGGGCAACAACGCCACGGTCACGGTGATCACGGGCAGTGGCACTGTGGCGAACGGCGGGGCCTCGGCGGCCGGCCTGACTGCGAATATCACCGGCTCTAACACTTTCGCGGGTTCGCTTCAGAACGGTGCAGCGGGCACGCTGGATCTCAGCAAGGGCGGCGCGGGTGTGCTGAATCTTAGCGGAGCCAGCACCCACACCGGCCTCACCTTCATCAGCAGCGGCACGCTGAACTTGACCGGCAGCCTGGGCTCCACCGCTGTGAGCGGCGGCGCGGGCGCGACGCTTTCCGGCACCGGCAGCATCGCCGGTGGGGTGACGGTGGACAGCGGCGTGCACATCGCCCCCGGTGATGGCGGCGATGCAGCGATCGGCACGCTGAGCACGGGCACGCTCGCTCTCAATCCTGGAGCGGAGCTCAACATCAGCATCACCGACACGAGCACGCTGGACAAGATCAACGTGACGAGCAGCGGCGGCCTCAACATCAGCGGCGGCCAGGTGAACATCAACGGCGGCGCCTCGCCCTTCACGGCGAACGGGGTCTACAGCCTGATCGGCTATAGCGGTGCGATCAGCGGCTCGGGCGTGAGCTCGCTTTCGGTGAATGGCCTGAACAAGTCGGTGACGAAGAACTACACCTTCGGAACGAGCGGTGGCTTCGTGACACTGACGGTATCGAACAGCGGCGCGGTGCAGACCTTCTGGAACGTGAATGCGGATGGCAACTGGGGCCTAGGCACCAATTGGAACACCGGCGCGATCCCGAACACGGCGGGTGCTTTCGCCGGATTCGGCGGTGGCGGCACGGAAATCACCGCGGACCGTACGATCGCTGTGAACGGCGCCTTCACCGTGGGCACGCTGGCCTTCAATGGCGCTGCCAATGGCAAGAGCTACACGCTGGCGACCGGAACCGGTGCGAAGATCACCCTGAACAACAACCTCAGCAGTGCCTTCATCACGGATACCTCGGGCAGCCACACGATCAACTCGCCCATCACCCTGACCGGCAATGGCGCGACCGTCACGGTGACCAATGCTGCGGACACCATCACCCTCGGCGGTGTGATCGATGGCTTCGGCAATCCCTTGACCAAGGGCGGCGCGGGCACGCTGGTGCTGAGCGGCGCGAACACCCATCTCAACGGCACGACCATCAATGCCGGCACGGTGGTGATCAATAGCGATACCAGCCTGGGAGACCCCGGCAACACCACGACCATCAATGCCGGCACCTTGCGGTCCATCACGGACATCACCAGCGCGGGCTTTCTCAGCGTGGGGGATGTGGCCAGCACCTTCTCCGTGGTCTCCGGCACGATCCACACCGTGAGCGGCCCCATCTCGGATGCGGCAAACGTGGGCAGCCTGGTCAAGACGGACGCCGGCACCCTGGTGCTGAGCGGCGCGAACAGCTACTCCGGCGGCACGGTCATCCACGGGGGCACGGTGCAGGTCAATACTCCTAACAGCCTGGGTGCGCCCACGGGTCCACTGACCCTGAACGATGCCCTGCTGCAAGCGACCGCCTCCTTCACAGGCACGCGCAACGTGGGCCTGGGCAGCGCCAACAGCCGGATCAGCGTGGACGCGGGCCAGACCTACACGGTGAACGGTCCGGTCGGCGGCAGCGGCACGCTGAACAAGCTCGGCGATGGCACCCTCACGCTTGGGAGCAACACGAACAACTGGACCGGCGGCACCGTGCTCAGCAGCGGCATCCTGGCCATCAACGCCGGTTCCTTCATCGGCGGGACCCTGACCTTCCAAGGTGGCACGCTGCAGAACAACTACGGCAACAACAACTCCTACTTCTTCGGCAATCCGATCTCGGTGCCCGCGGGGCAGACCGGGACGATCAACATGAACAACCGGATGAGCCTGGGAGCAGGAGCCCCGGTCACCGGCAGCGGCACACTGAACGTGAATGCGAACACCACGGTCACGCGCGATGACTTCAGCAACAACTGGACCGGCTTCACCGGGCAGTTGAACATCGCCGGCACGGGCACAGTCCGCCTGCTGAACAACGGCAGTGGCAGCAGCTTCACCACCGACAGCTTCAAGAATTGCACGGTGGATGTCGCTGGTAACGTCTTCCTGCAAGAGGTCACGAACTCCAACGGCAACGTGTATGACTTCGGCGCGCTCTCGGGAGCTTCAGCGACGGCAGGCTTCAGCGGTGGCACTGCCGGCCGAGCAACCCTGAGCATTGGCGGGCTGGGAATCAGCACAAGCTTCGCGGGGCAGATCAACGGCAACTGCGCCCTCACCAAGGTGGGCAACGGCACTCTGACCCTGAGTGGATCCTACTCCTACACCGGCAACACCACGGTGAGCGGGGGCACGCTGTCCCTGAGCACCGGCACACTGAGTGACACGGGCACGGTCAGCATCGCGACCGGTGCGGTCCTGAACCTGAACTTCGTGGGCACGGATACGGTGGATGTCTTCAGCATCGACGGTGTGCCGCAGGGTGATGGCACCTTCGGCGCGATCGGTTCCGGTGCGCAGGTCGAGACCGCGCTGATCACCGGCACCGGCTTGCTCAAGGTGGTGGCCGATCCCTTCCCGGAATGGATCGCCGGTTTCTCGGTGGGCACCCTCACCGCCAAGACCGATGACCCGGATGGCGATGGCTTGAGCAACCTGGAGGAGTTCGCGCTTGATGGCAACCCGGCCTCCGGCGCTGCCACGGGCAAGGTCCGCTCGCAGATCGAGACGGTGGGGACAGATCAAGTGCTGGTGATCACCCTGCCGGTCCGCCTCGGCGCGACTTTCGCGGGGGCCACCTCAAAGGCCGCGACGACGGATGATGTGGTTTACACGATCTATGGTTCTAACAACCTGGGTGCCTACGATCAGGTGGTGACCGAGATCGCGGTGAGTGCGGCGGGCATGCCGACGCTGTCCACGGGGTGGAGCTACCGGACCTTCCGCCTGGCTGGAGCGATTGGTGGTGCCACGCCGCGGGGACCAATCGGCTTCCTTCGTGCGACGACGACTGACGCTCCCTGAGTGGCTTCCCATCTTGTTAGAGAAAATTAGGTCAGAAGGGACCGGGAGAGCGATCTCCCGGCCTTTTTCTTTGATGCCCAGGTGCGTCCTTGAATGGTCGCGAATAGCTTTGCGAACTGGCGGCTCTACCGCTGGGAGCGCGGAGCCACTGGCCCGCAGAACGGTTCCCAACTGTAGTCAGCGGCAGAGGTCTGCGGCATCGCCACGGCAGGATGCTTCAGACCTTTCGGTGATGTCGGAGCGTCAGGGACCACTCTGCGGGCCAGTGGCTCCGCGCTCCCAGTGGTAGAGCCGTCCGTGGTCAGGTCATCAAAAGATGTGGGTAACCGCACGGCACGATACAGCCGGCTGACCCATTTAGGGTAATGGTCCCCTTCCCCGTTCAGGGACATGCTTGCCCATCGATGTCCCGAGGTTCCCACTTGAAGTCATCCCTGGCCGCTTGCTTCGCGCTGCTGTTCGTATCGCAGGCGCCCGTGCACGCGCAGATGCACATGGAGAATCTGAACCGTGGCGTGGTGGCACTGCGCTCCAGTTCCACTCAGGTCTATATAAGCTGGCGCTTCCTCGGGCTGGATCCGGATAGCACGGGCTTCCATGTGTATCGTTCCATTGGCGGTGCGGCGGCGGTGCAGTTGACGAGCACGCCGATCACCGGGACGACGGACTATCGCGACACGCCGGGCAGCGCGGCCTTTGCCAGCACGATCGCTTACTACGTGCGGCCGGTGGTGGATGGCGTGCTGGGCGCGCCCTCAGAAACCTTTACCCTGCCGGCGAATGCGGTGAACCAGCCCTTCTTCAGCATTCCCCTCGAACCGCCGCCCGGTGGCACGACGCTCGCAGGTGAAGCTTACACTTACTCGGCCAATGATGCCGCGCCCGCCGATCTGGATGGCGACGGGGATCTCGACATCGTGCTGAAGTGGGATCCTTCCAACTCAAAGGACAATTCCCAGTCCGGCTATACCGGCGAAGTCTATCTGGATGGCCTGCGGATCGATGGCACACGGCTGTGGCGCATCAACCTCGGGAAGAACATCCGTGCCGGGGCGCACTACACGCAGTTCATCGCCTACGATCTGGATAGCGATGGACGCGCGGAGGTGGCGATGAAGACAGCGCCGGGCACGATTGACGGACAGGGCCACAATGTGCTGCTGGCCGGGGACAATGCTGCGGCGGACTACCGGAACTCCAGCGGCTATGTGCTGAGCGGGCCGGAGTATCTCACGATCTTCGATGGTCTAACAGGTGCAGCGCTGGCCACCGCTAACTACACCCCGACGCGCGGCACGGTCTCGGACTGGGGCGATAGCTACGGCAACCGCGTGGACCGCTTCCTGGCCGGGGTGGCTTATCTCGATGGCTCGCGGCCCTCGCTGCTCATGTGCCGCGGCTACTACACGCAGACACATGTGGTGGCCTGGAATTGGCGGGACCGGCAGCTCACGCAGCGCTGGCACTTCTATGCGCCGAATGGCACGGCCTACGCGGGCCAAGGCAACCACCAACTCTCCGTGGCCGATGTGGATGGCGACAGCAAGCAGGAGATCATCTACGGCTCGATGGCGGTGAATGACGATGGCACGGGCCTCTACTCCACTGGCCTGGGTCATGGTGATGCCTTGCACGTTTCGGACTTCGATCCCGCGCGGCCGGGCTTGGAGGTCTTCGCGGTGCATGAAGACATGGGCAGCAGCGGCAACCGCGGCTCCAGCTTCCGCGATGCTGCGACGGGGGCGATCCTCTGGTCCACTCCCGCCACCGGCGATACGGGCCGCGGCGTGATCATGGACATCGATCCGAATCACCCCGGGGCGGAGGCTTGGAACAGCAGCGACGGGAATATCTACGCCGCCACCGGGGAGCTGCTCGGCGGCAAGCCAGCGAACATGCACCAGAACTTCGGGATCTGGTGGGATGGCGACGTGATCCGCGAGACGCTCGACGGCACCGTGATCTCCAAGATCAACCCGACGACCTACGGCCGCTCGAACATCTTGCAAGGCTGGGAATACGGCGCGACGGACAACAACAGCACCAAGAGCACGCCCTGCCTGTCCGGCGATTTCCTGGGCGACTGGCGCGAGGAGCTGATCTGCCGCAACGGGGATAGCAGTGCGCTGCTCGTTTTCGTCACGCGCACCACTGCCAGCCGGCGCCTACGGACCTTCCTCCACGATCCGCAGTATCGTGTCTCCCTGGCCTGGCAGAATGTGGGCTACAACCAGCCGCCGCATACCTCCTTCTTCGTGGGGCAGGACATGGCAACACCGCCGATGCCGAATATCACGACGGAGTCGATCGCCCTGCCACGCTTGCCGGGTGATGTCACTTGGGCCGGGTACTCATCGCAGACTTGGGATACGGGCACGACGAACTTTCGCGCGCCGAGCGATCCCACGCCGATCACCTTCATCACGGGGGACAAGGTGCGTTTCGACGATACGGCGGCGCTGGGCAGCATCACGCTGGGCGCGGTGCTCAGCCCCTCCGGCGTGGTGGCGGATCATGCGAATGCGCTTACCCTGACAGGCGCGGGCTCGCTTGCGGGAAGCGCGACGCTTGAGAAGCGTGGCAGCGGCACGCTCACCCTCTCCACGGCGAATGCCTACTCCGGCAGCACGGATCTCTACGCCGGGACCTTGGCCGCGGGGAATGCGGGGGCCTTCGGTTCCTCCACGGTGACTCTCCATGGTGGCACGCTCGCGACGGGGGCACTGGCCATCCCGAACCCGATCACGGTGGCGGGCGATACCACGATCAGCGGCGGAAACGCAGGCGGCAGCCACGGGATGAAGGCGATCTCCGGCAGCGGCAATCTCACCCTGAATGCCACGAGTGTGTTCGACCTGGAAGGCGCGCTCACCGGCTTCTCCGGGAAGCTCCTTTTCACCGGCGGCGGTTCCTTCCGCTTCTTCGGCGCGGGTGGCTCGGCGCTCGCGGACTTTGATCTGGGCACGCGCAGCCTGAATGCACGCACGGGCTCCACCTTCGCACTCGGCTCTCTAACAGGCCAGTCCGGCTCCCTCCTCACCGGTGCATCAGGCGGCGGGAACAACGCGGCGGTGACCTACACCATCGGCGGAAACAACCACAACACCGTCTTCGACGGCGTGATCAACAACGGAAACAACACCTGCGCCATCACCAAGAGCGGCAATGGCCGGCTGGTGCTCGGCGGTCCGAGCACCTACACCGGCGCCACCCAGGTCCAGACGGGCTCACTGGTGGTAAATGGCTCGCTGGCAAACACCGCGGTGACCGTGTCCACGGGTGCCACGCTCGCGGGCACCGGCAGTCTCGGTGGGACTCTAACACTCGCGGCGAATGCCAAGCTCGGCATCGCCTCTACGCCGACGCTCACACGCGGTCTAACAGTTACGAGCGCGGTCACACTTCAGGGGCCGGTGACCGTCGTCGCGGAAGACCTCGGCGGCACCCTGGTCCCGGGCACCTATCCCCTGCTCCAGTATTCCAGCACGCTGACGGCGAATCCGCAGTTCGTGTGGTCTCCTCCCGCCGGCTCTTCCCTGACCGCGAACTTCGTCCTGCAAGCAGGCAAGGTCGACTTGGTGCTCAGCGGCCCGCAATCGGGCTTCGACCAGTGGGCCACGCAGCGCTGGGGAGCCAATGCCAATCCCGCCCTTGCCGGTCCCTTGGCCGACCCCGATGGCAACGGCACGCCGAACCTCATGGAGTATGCGCTGGGACTTCCTGCCGGAGCTTCCTCCGCTTCACTCGTGCTGCCGCAGACCCAACTCGTGGCGGGGCGGCTGGCGCTGAACTTCTCACGCGTCGCGGATCCCTCGCTGACTTACAGCGTGGAGGCCGGTGATACTCCGGGTGTCATGCCCGGCATCTGGAGCAGCAGCGGCGCGGCGAACACTGCCGGGCCGGTGACCGTGCAGGACGTGGTCGAAGCCGCCGGGAATCCCACGCGCTTCATGCGCCTGCGCGTGGTCCAAGCCGGGAACTGAAGCTTCAGGCCAGGATCGGCTTGATGATCGCCGCGGGCTCCACGCCGATCAGCCTTTGATCGAGGCCCTGGTAGCGGTAGGTGAAGGTCTCGAAGTTCAGGCCTAACAGGTGTAGAAGCGTGGCGTGGAGATCGTGTACGGACACCGGATCGCGGGCGACATCGTAGCCCAGGTCGTCGGTCTCGCCATACACGGTGCCGCCCTTGATGCCACCACCGGCGAGGAAGATCGAGAAGGCCTTGATGTGGTGGTCGCGGCCATCGCCCTGGGCCATCGGCGTGCGGCCGAACTCACCGCCCCACACCACGAGCGTGTCATCCAGCATGCCGCGGCGCTTGAGGTCGGTGAGCAGCGCGGAGGTGCCTTGGTCGACGAGCTTCGCCGTGGTGGCCACACCATTCTTGACCGCCTCGTGGTGGTCCCAGCCGCGGTGATAAAGCTGGATGAAGCGGACTCCGCGCTCGGCGAGTCGACGGGCGAGCAGGCAATTCGAGGCAAAGGAGCCGTCGCCCGGCTTGCAGCCGTAGAGTTCCAGTGTCTCCTTGGATTCCCCCTCGTAGGCCATCAGCTCGGGCACGGAGGCCTGCATGCGGAAGGCCAGCTCGTATTGCTCAATGCGCGTGGCGACCTCCGGATCGTGCGTCTGCTGGCCGGTGAGTTGGTTGAGGCGGTTGACCGTCTGGATCAGGCGCTTCTGGGACTCCGGAGTGTTGCCGGGCAGGTTCCCCACATAGTGCACCGGATCGCCGGCGGACTGGAACTCGACGCCTTGCAGGTGGCCGGGAAGGAAGCCGCTGCTCCATTGGCGAGAGGAGATCGGCTGCGCCTGTCCGCCGCCCACGCTTGTTAGAACAACGAAGCCCGGCAGATTCTTGCTCTCGCTGCCGAGTCCATAGAGCACCCAAGAGCCCATCGAGGGCCGGCCCGGGATGATCGAGCCGCTGTTCAGGAAGGCCTGCGCGGGATCATGGTTGATCTGCTTGGTCTGCATCGAGCGGATCACCGCGATCTCGTCCGCGTGCTTGGCGATGTTCGGGAAGACGTTGCTGATCTCGATGCCAGCCTTGCCGTGGCGGGCGAAGTCGTGCTGCGGCCCCATGCAGTTCAGCGCCTTGCCCTGGAGCTGGGCGAGCTGCTGGCCCTTGGTGAAGGACTCGGGCATCGGCTTGCCATGCATCTCGCGCAACTTCGGCTTGAAGTCGAAGGTCTCCAGGTGCGAGGGCCCGCCGGACATGCTGAGGAAGATCACGCGCTTGACCTTGGCCTTCGGCGAGGCGAGCGCCGGGGTGGTGCCGAGCTCCGCGGCCAGCAGGCGTGAGAGCGCGATGGTGCCGAGACCGGTCAGACCCTGGCCGAGGAAGGTGCGGCGTGTGGCGTGATGGAAGATAGCCATGGCTCAGTAGCGGGTGATGGTTTCGTGCAGGTTCAGGATGGCCCGCGCCAGCGAGGTGGCCGTGGCCAGCTTGGCCGGCGGGATGTCCTTGGGCGCGGGCGAGTCACCCACGCCGATCAGTTCAGCGGCGGCCTTGGGATCGGCGGTGAAGCGGGCAAACTCCGCGGCATTGAATTCACCGAGGATACGCTGTTCCTCTTCGGTCGGCTGGCGGCTGAGGCAGCGGACCCAGGCGCGGGTGGTCAGGTTCTTCTCACCCTCCGGCTCGCTGAGCAGGCGGGTGGCCAGCGCGCGGGCTGCCTCGGCGAAGCTGGGATCGTTCAGCAGATCGAGCGCCTGCAGCGGGGTGTTCGACAAGGTGCGCTCCGCCGTGCATTCCTCGCGCGCCGGGGCATCGAAGGCCTTCAGCATCGGGTGCAGGAAGGTGCGCTGCCAGTGGGTGTAGAGGCCGCGGCGGTAGAGCAGCGCGCCCTTGTCCGCCTGGTATTCGCGCGGCGGGAAGTTGAGGTGGCGATAGTAGCCGGCCGGCTGATAGGGCTTCACGCTCGGCCCGCCGATGCTGGGATTCAGCAAGCCGGAGACGGCCAGAGCATTGTCGCGGATGAGCTCTGCGGGCAAGCGCAGCTGGGTCTGACGGGCCAGCAGGCGGTTCTGAGGATCGGCCTCTAACAGCGCGGGAGTTGGCGTGCTGGACTGCCGGTAGGTGCGGGAGAGGAGGATGCCGCGCAGCAGGTGCTTCACGCTCCACTGGTTCTCCATGAACTCAAGCGCGAGCCAATCGAGCAGCTCGCGGTTGCTCGGGTATTCGCCCTGCAAGCCGAAGTCGCCGCTGTCCTTCGTCAGGCCGGTGCCGAAGAGACGGCCCCACTGGCGATTGACGAAGACGCGGGCTGTTAGAGGATTGTCTTCGCTGGCGATCCAGTGCGCGAGATCGAGACGGGTGGCGCGATCCGTCGCAGGAGCAGCCGCCTTGTTGAGGAAGGCAGGCGTCGTGGGAGTGACCACCGCGCCGGACTTGTCCTGCCAATCGCCGCGGTTGAGCACGCGCATCTCGCGCGGCTTCGCGGAAATCGTCGCGAGCACGGTCGGTGCCGCCTTCAGAATCTCCGCGCGCTCGTTCTCCAGGCGGGTAATCTCCCCCGTGAGCTTCTGCCATGCCGGAGTCGTCTGCCGATAGTAGCTCGCCAGCTTGGCCTGATCCGGCACCGGCGCCTGAAGCAAGGCGACGGCCTCCGCGGGCAGATGCCCAAGACGCAGCGCGGGATTCACCGTGTGCAGGCCTACGTTATCCCAGTAGATCAGACCGCCAACCTGCGTGCAGGCGAGCTGGCCGACCACGGCACCGGGCGCCAAGCCCATGTCCGTGGCAGACACCGTGAGGCGGGTCCACTTGCCGGGCTGGGGCAGACTCCCCATGCGATGATGCGCCGGACCGTCCGGGCCCTTGCCATAGGGAATCTCATCATCGCCCCAGTAGGCGCGGTGGCCCCAGTCGCCGGCGACATTCGCCTGCAGCATTAGCGTGCGCGTCGGCTTGGCGGGATCGAGGTAGACCCAGAGGTAAAGCTCGTCATTCGCCTGCACCGTGACCGGCTTCTTCAAGACGGCGATGTGCTGGACCAGCCCTCCGGACTCCTGCTTGCGCGAGTGGGTGCCGGACTGCACCGGTGCGCCGCTTGCCTCCACGAAGCCCGGCTGATCGATGGATGGCGGATCGGGCAAGGTCTCATCGAGAAGGGCGGCATCGTAGGCTTCCTTCGCTGCGAGCAAGGCCTGCTGCTTGGAAATCCAGTCCGCGAGCTCCTTCGGATCGATGGCGGCACCGGCCTCGCGCTGCGGGCGGAGCTTGCCGAGTTCGGCATCCAGCTGTTGGAGCCGGCTGTTCTGCTCCGCGGTGGGCACTTGCAGCAGCGGGCCCCACTTGTCGAAGGCGATGCCCTGCTTGGTCCACTTCGCGATGTCTTCCTGGTAGTGGCCGTCGCCATTGCAGGCACCCTTTTCCAGGATATCGCTGAAGAAGGCGGCGAAGGAATAGAAATCCTTCGTGGTGAAGGGATCGAACTTGTGGTCGTGGCATTCGCAGCAGGCCATGGTAGAGCCCAGCCACGCGGCGGAGGTGGTGCGCACGCGCTCCGCCTGGTACTTCGCCAGATATTCGGCATCCTGGGCACCGCCCTCCTCGGTAAGCTGGTTCAGGCGATTGTAGGAGGCGGCGACCTTTTGCGAGAGCGAGGCATCCGGCAACAAGTCACCGGCGAGCTGCTCGATGGTGAATTGATCGAAGGGCAGGTCCTTGTTGAAGGCCTCGATCACATAATCGCGATAGGGCGAGGCCGAGCGATCCTGGTCGCCGTGGTAGCCCACAGTATCAGCATAGCGCACGTTATCCAGCCAGCCGACGGCCATGCGCTCGCCGAAGTGGGGCGAGGCGAGCAACTCTTCCACCACCGCGCGGGTGGCGGCCTCGGCATCGCTGGCGTAGGCCTTTTCAAATGCGGCCACCTGCTCCGGTGACGGCGGCAGGCCGATCACGTCGAAGTACATGCGCCGCAGCAGCGTGATCGCATCCGCGGGCGGAGAGAATGTGAGCTGATGCCGCTGCAGGTTCTGCTCCACCAGCGAGTCGATGGTCTGCCCTGGCTCGCGCTTGGGCAGCGAGTAGGCCCAGTGCGGTTCGTATTCGGCACCCGCCTTGATCCAATCGGAGAGCATCTGCTTCTCCGCCGCACTGAGGGTCTTGTGGCTTTCCGGTGGCGGCATCCGCTCATCATCGTCCGGGTTGTTGATCCGCTTGATCAACTTGCTCTTCTCCGGATTCCCCGGGATGAAGGCCTTGGAGGCGAGCGCTTCCTCGCGCACATCCAGGCGCAGGTCTTCCTCGCGGGTCTTCGGATCCGGCCCGTGGCAGTAGAAGCACTTGTCGGAGAGAATCGGGCGGATGTCCCGGCCATAGCGGATCTCGGCCCCGGATAGCAGCGGCGTGGTGGCCGCTGCGATGAGGAACAACGAAAACGGGAAGGGACTACTGGATTTCATGAACGGCACTCCGGAGATTTTTCGCTGACCTGCATAAGCCGATACAGGCCATTTCTCGCGGGCGTTTCGCGGAAATGACCTGGGCCGGTGGATCGCCCAAGCATACGCGATCGCCCGCGCAGAGGCTGGTGCTCCCTCTACAAGAAATGCGTGTTATTTTGCTCCCACCCTCACTCGGTGAAAAGCAGGAAGGAGCGCCCCTGGGCCGGGATCTTGAGGGTCAGCACCGCTTCGTGGGTGGGGCTCAGGGAAATGGCCTGCGGCTCCGCGCCATCGATCGAGACCCGCGCCTGGCCGCGCAGGCCGGTGTAGTAGAGCGGCAGGCGGATCTCGCGGGTGATCTCCTCGTCCAGCGGGTTGTAGAAGCAGGCCAGGCCCTTTTCCTTGCCCGCGGGATTCGCGTGCAGGATGCCGTCCCAATCGCGGCCGTTCGGGCGGCGCAGGTGGATGAGCTCGCCATTGTCGAGCACGTCACGGTGCTGCTTGTAGAAGGACACCCACTTGCTCACCAGCGCCTTGGTCTCCGGGGAATCGAAGAGCCGCGGGCCGCGGTAGCAGGCCTGTACGCCGTAGCCTAACAGGTTCGCCAGACGCGCCTCGTAATGCGGCAGGTGCTCCTTCAGCGGCTCGATGGTGGCCGCGGCACCGCCGCCGTGATACTGGGACAGCGGCACGAACATCCAGCCCATGCTCTGGGTCCGGGTCCAGGTTCCATCGTACATGTTCTGGCGTTCGATGATCTCCTGCTCCGCGCGCGGCAGGCTCCAGTTCGTCTCGCGATAGCCCATGCCGCACTTGTTGGCACCGGTGAGGAAATACCAGTCCGGCACATTGAGGAAGACCCCCTCGGCCCGCAGCGCGCGGTATTGGTCCGTGATGGCGCGCCACATGACCCACTGCGAGTCCTCCTTGCCGTGGTGGAAGGGATGATCCGTGGCCGCACAGATGTCGCCCGGATAGGAGCCGTCGTTCTCGAAAACACCGAGGCCGGAGTGGCGGCTGAAGTCGACGATGTTGCTGAGATAGTCACGTCCCCACTGGGTGCCGAGGCAAGGCATCACGCCGTAACGCGCCGGGCTGCCCTTGGTATTGTCCTTCGCCTCCCCCGCCCCGCGCGAGGCGAGCAGCGAGTAGCCGCCAAGCGCGATACCCTTGCTGCGGCCATAGTCGGCCAGTTCCTTGTAGGTGTTCCAGTATCCCTTGTCCCGGCTTTCGAAATTGAAGCCGGAGCCGAAGGACATGATGACCATCTCGAAGCCCACCTCGGCCGCCTGGTCGATCGCCTCGCGGATGGTCTTCGGGTCCGACTGGACCTTGTGGAACATCAGCGGGTTCTCCTGCGTCCACGGCGCGATCGCGCGGTACATCTTGCGCCGGGCCAGTGAACGGCGCTCGCGCTCGGTGGAATCCAACAAAAGCTCGAAGGTGTGGAAGGACTCGAAGGGCTTTCCTTGCGAAACCTCCTGGTCCGGGCCGAGCGGCGGCTGGCAGCGCAGCAGGCAGGGCGTCTGGCGCTCGTAGTGGACCTGGGTCGGATACTCCGGATCCGAGCCGATGGTCACACAGGGATTCGCATACTCTGGCACCATGTCGCCGAAGGCCATGTCCGCCTCCACCCACAGGTTGTATTTCTCGGTGACGGGCGCGTTGTTCACGGACGACTCGACCTCGGCGAGCTTCAGTTCATCCGCGATGAATGAAGTGAGGCGCACCGGCTTCTCGCCCGCCTGCGTGAGAGTCAGCCATTTCGAGAACAGCGGGATGCCATCGTAGAGCTCGTAGTGGACATCCACCCGCGGCAGATCGGCGCGCGGCTTGGCGGCGATGGCTGGTTCGGCACCACGCAGGGCCAGTTCTAACAGATGGCAGCGGGTCAGGTTGGCATTGAGGTCCTTGCCCTCGTAGTCGCCGCCCTTGCCGCCGCGGCCCACCTTGCCAATGCGCAGGGTGGCAGGAATCTTGGCAAAAGGCACAGTGGCGATGGTCTCGAAGGCCGCCGCGTCCTGTGCCGCTTCCATCACCACCGTGCCATCGCGCAGGCTGGCGCGGAGGCGCACCGGCTTGGCGCGGTCGAACTTCCCGGCGAGGCCCGCCGTGGTCTCGAAGACCTGTTGGTTCGGGCGGATGATGAAGTGCACCGTCGTGCCATCCGCGGCGCTCAAGGCGAGGCCAGGACCCCATGCATTCGACAGCGTGTCGTCGCCGGCATCTAGCGTGAGTTCCACCGCGACTGCTTTCTCCGGCCAAGACCGCTCGGCGAAGACCGAGGTATCCGGCAACGCCATGATCTCGCCGGCCTTGCCTTCGTTGGAGAATGAGGAGCGCGCATTCGCCTTGCTGGCCGTGATGGTCCACCCCGCCTTGGGCTGTGAGAAGCCACCAAACTTCTCCTCATACAACACGGACCCACTAAGCAAGGCCGCGGGTGCGGAGGGAGGATCGAAGTGCATCACCACATGCTTGCCGGGTGGCGGCCAGGGATGATCCTTGGCCAGCCACTCGGGCCGCTTCCTCCAATCGAGGCGCTTGACCACGGCTTGCTCCTCCCACCCCGCGAAGCGATAGGACCCGGGCAGCGGGCGCAGGTCCTTGATCCAATCTTCCTTGAGGTAATTCTGGATGCTCTGGCCGGTGAGCCCGCCGACGGGATAGTCCACGCCATCGATGCTCACGCGCGCCTCGGGAGCCACGGCGCGCAGCAGGTGCTCACCGCTCGTCAGATTCTGCAAGGTGATGGTGGCCGCATTCGGTCCCAGGCGAATGACGCGCCTGGCCAAGCCGTTCTCCAAACTCAGCTCACCGCGGCCCTTGTCCTCCCGGATGGCCGCCTTATAGGACGAGGGATCAATCAACCAGTCGGCCGCGGGTTCAGCCGCAATGGCCAGCATGGTGCAGGAAACGGCGATGAGGAAGCAGCGGGAGAGCATCATGGGGCTAGACAATCTAATAGAACGCGCGGCGTGGAAACCTATGGTTTTGATAGGAGCGCCTTCTCATCGGCCACGGTGCGGATCGGATCGGCATACTCCTTCTTCAGCGCGTCGAGCTTGGCGGTGAGTTCCTCCCGGATCTTGGCATACTCCGGGTCATCATAGACGGAGTGCATCTCGTACGGATCCTTCTCCAGATCGTAGAGTTCCCACGCGTCGTCGGCATAGAAGCGGATCAGCTTGTAGCGCTCGGTGCGGACCCCGTAGTGCTTGGCCACCCCGTGCTCCCCGGGGCCATCGTAGTAGTGATAGTAGAGCGCGTCGCGCCAGATCACCGGCTCCTTCGCCAGCAGCGGAAGGAGGCTGCGGCCTTGGACTTCCTGCGGCACCGGCAAGCCCGCCGCGGCCAGGAAGGTCGGCGCGAAGTCGATGTTCTGGGTGAGTTGCCCGATCTCCGTGCCCGGCTCGACGTGCCCCGGCCAGCGCATCAGCAGCGGCATGCGGAAGGACTCCTCATACATCCAGCGCTTGTCGAACCACCCGTGCTCGCCGAGGAAAAAGCCCTGGTCGGAGCTGTAGACGACGAGCGTGTTCTTATCCAAGCCGGACTCCTTCAGAAAATCGAGGATGCGGCCGACATTCGAGTCGATGGCATCCACGCAGCTCAGGTAGTCGCGCAGGTAGCGCTGGTATTTCCAGCGGACCAGCTCCTGCCCGGTGAGCTTGGCCTCTAGGAAGACCTTGTTCTCCTCGTCGTAGAAATGGTGGTAGGCCTCGCGCTGGGTCTCGCTCATGCGCGCCCACTCGTTCGACTTCTCCACCGGGACCTTGAGATCATAGTCCATCTTCATGTGGCGGTCGATGCCCATCAGGTGGCGCGCCACCGGCTTACCACGCCCCTCGTAGGTATCGAAGAGGTTGGGCGGCTCGGCGAAGTTCCCCGCGGTCCTCCGCCCGGCCTCTGTGGCCGGCGGCTGCCAGGTGCGGTGCGGCGCCTTGTACTGGCACATCACCAGGAAGGGCTTGCCCTGCTCCTTGTGGCGCTTGATGAAATCGAGCGAGAGGTCGGTGGTCACGTCGGTGGCGTAGCCGGGGATGCGCTTGTTCCCCTGCGGCGTGATGAAGTCCGGGTTGTGGTAGGAGCCCTGCCCCGGGTGGACCATCCACTCATCGAAGCCGGTGGGATCGGAGGTCAGGTGCCACTTGCCGAAGATCGCCGTGGTGTAGCCGGCCGCTTGCAGGGCCTTGGCAAAGGTGAACTGCGAGCCATCGAACTTCTCCCAAGTTGTCACTCCATTGAGGTGGCTGTGCTTGCCGGTCAGCACCGTGGCACGACTCGGAGAGCAGATCGAGTTCGCGCAGAAGTTATTCCGGAAGATCGCACCCTCCTTGGCGATCCGGTCGATGTTCGGCGTCTGGTTGAGCGAGCGCCCGCGGTAGTTGTAGGCGCTGATCGCCTGCAAGGCATGGTCGTCCGCGAAGATGAAGACGATGTTCGGACGGGCCGGTTCGGCGGATGCCAGAGCGGGCAGCAGCGCAGCGGCAGCCAACAGGATGGGGCGAAAGAGCGGGTGCATTGAGCGTGGGTTTCCGATTACCTCATTTGCCTACCCTTTCCGACTTCTCCGCCGCCCACAGGGTCAGGGCGAAGCGGACGCGGCTGTTGCCATCCGCAGCGATCTTCACCGCGAACTTCGATTCGCCCTTGGGCAAGGTGGCCGAGCGCTTGAGCGGCAGATCCGCGATCTTGCTACGATTGCCATCCGCGAGCCAGGCCTTGTCACCCTTGCAGAGGATGAACTGTCCCTTCTCCACCTTCGACTTGCACTCGATCTCGCCACCGCCGGGCAGCGCGATGCTGCAGCCATCGGCAGCACCATCGAATTGCAGGCCGAACTGCAGTGGCTGGGCGTTGCCGGGATTCGCCAGGACGAGCGACTGGGCCTCATTGTTCGCGCTCTCGGCGACTTTCGACTCCTTGATGTAGTGAAGGGTGAAGCCAGCGGAGCCGTTCTTCGCGAGGTGGAACTTGTAGGCGGGATCGCACAGCGCCTCCTTCTGCGCCTTGGTAAAGAGCTGCTGGCTGCGCGCCTCCTGCCACGCATTGAAAGCGGCGAAGATGCTGTCCTTCTCGCCGGTCTTGTCGATCGACGCCTGGTCCGTGCTCAGGGCGAAGGTGGAATCCCAGCCCGCCGCCTTGGCCATCAGGTTTTCGGCATCGTAGAGCGACCAGTTGCTGTGCCAGCCCTGGATCCCGAAGGTTCCGGGGAACCAGCTCGCCAAGAAGGCATTACCCACATCCTTCCCCTCGGTGGCGCGCTTCCCGCTGAAGGAGTTGAACATGTTGTCGCCACCACCGAGGTCGCAGACATTCATGTAGGCCCAGGCGCTGCCGAAAATGTTCGAGCCGGTAACACGCGGCCACTTGCCGGTCTTGGCATGGTAGCCCTCGAAGAGGCGGCGGTTGAACACGTTGAAGGCGTAGTAGCCGTGGTTCGTGTAGCTCATCACCTCGTAGCCATCGTAGTTGATGGTGTCCATGCCATTGCGGACCATCAGCTCCACGTAGTCGTCGGCATACTCCAGCATGAGCTTCATGTCCGGCACGAAGCCATTGTAGCAATTCTGCTGGAGCTTCACCAACTCATCGCCCGCCTTGTGCGCGGCGGCTTTGGAAGCATGCCCGCGCTTGATGCCCTTCAGCGTCCACGGCGCCGATTCGCTGATGCCTTCGTAGCGCATCATCTCGCCGTCGACCTGGATGTAGTTCGAGTCGTCGCCGCGCGGCCAAGTGCCCTTTTCGGCAAGGAAGGAAGGATCCGTCACCACAATCTCGGTGTCCATCTCGGAAATATCCTTGGCCAGCTTCGTCCGGCACACGGTCTGGAGGCCCTTGCTCGGCACAGGGGTGACCGAGTTCGAGATCCCGCCCTGCAGGAACATGCACAGCGTGTGCAGCCCGCCATGCGTGAGTCCCTGGCGGTGGCACTTCTCGGCGAATTCCTTGTAGGTGATGTTCTTACCGCCCTCATTGACCTGCCCGACCCATGAAGTCGGCAGCGAGGAATAGAACTCGCCGGTGTCGCGCGAGATGTCGCGGAAGCCCATCGCCTTGGCGTAGTCGATCGCCTTGTCGACCGGGCCGCTCCAGTAAAGCGTCGGGCGCGCCGCGGCGGGATCGCGCACCCACTTGCCATCGCGGTCGGTGACGTAGGGCAGGCCCTCGCCCTTGAAGATTGTGCGCAGGGTCTCGATCCCCAGGTCATCCGGGCAGGCGTAGAGCGCCACCTTCGAGCCGATGTAGTCCACGCCCGGAATGGGATCGCTGACCATGTGCCGCGGCCGGGAACGACCGAATCCCGGCAGCAGGGAAAACTCGTGCACATAGGACTTCCGCCGGTCCCGCGAGTAGTAGGCGACCGAGGAACCGAACTCCGGCCGCAGCTTCGCACCGCTACCGAAGACCTGGTTGAAGTATTCCTCCGGGTGCGAGTAGAAGGCCACATCGTTCACGCCATCGCCACCGATGTTGAACCACTGGCCCTCCTTGTATTTATCGGGCACCGGGAACTTCTCCGGATCAGCGGAGTGGATGTAGTAGCCCATTTGGTAGCAGTCGCACTCCTCGACGGCACCGGTGATGGTGTTGTCGTCCAGGCCGAGCATGCCGATGGCGAAATCCGGATCGCGCACCACGCCGATGATGTCGCCGATCTTGCCCTTGATGCTCGTGTTCAGCGGCCCCCACACGATGTTGTCCACCTTCTCACGCGCGCTCAGCGACACGAGCTGGAAGCGAAAGTAATCGCCCTTCGACTCGGCCTTCACCACGGCCACGCTGCCGTTCGGATACTTCAGCGCGAACTCCTTCCTTGCCGCATCGTAAGCCGCCGCCGCGGGGACGATCAGCTCGCTGTTCGGGCGGCCCGACTCGTGCAGGCTCATGAGTGCTGAGGGATGCTCCGGCGGGCTGTATTCCTTGCCGGACTTCGCCGCGGCAAGCGAACGGATGAAGCCATTGTCATCGATGCGGACCGTGGCATGGCAGCCCTGGAAGGTCTGATCCGCGTGCGCGGCTGGCAGCGCCGCAAGCAGCAAGCCGATGGAGAAAGTAGTCTTCATGAGGATCAGCGCTTGGCGGAGAGGACCTCCACGTTGTGGATCGAGTAACCCCAGGGCGTGGTCGGCTTGCTCATCACCAGACGGAGCTGTTGGGCGGTCGCATTGGGAAAGCTTGCGCTCGTGCGGCCGGGCTTGGCCTCGCCAGTGAAGACAGGCTTCCACTCCCTGCCATCGCGCGAGACCTCCACGCGGTATTCGCCGGGCACCGCGGTCTCCCAGTCGATGTTCACGGTGTTGAAGGCCACAGCCTTTCTGAGATCGAGTACCAGCGACTGCTCCGCCTGCGTGGGCCCGGAGGACCAGCGGCTCTGCAGGTCCTCATCCGTGGCCAGGTCCGGCGTGAAGCCGTGCGCCGTGTCCGAGGCGCTTGCGGTGACCTTCGCCCCCGCGGCCAAGTTATCGGGGATGTCGAGGCCCGCGGCGCGGCCGATCTCCTTCGGCGTCATCGCACGGTTGAGCACCCGCAGCTTGCGGATGCTGCCGACAAAGGACTCCCCCGCCCCGCCGCCGAGCTGGCGCAGCGGGCAGACGAGCTGGTTCCCGGACTCGCAGATCTTCTCGCCATTCAGCCAGATCGTATTGCGGCCTGGTTCGCCGACCACCGTGAGCGTGACCCACTCGCCCACGGGCAAGAGCTTGCCGGAGGACTTCGCGGTGTCCTGGGCCACGCGGGTCTTCCCCGGCGTGCCATCGCCCTCGCGGGTGCCCGCCGCGCGCAGCGTGGAGATGCCTTGGAAGGACAGCTTCTTCTTGCTCTTGGTGCCGTTGGGATCGGTCTCCGTGATCTCCTCCTGGCGCGTGTAGTTCGCGCAGATCTCGGCGAGATCGGAAGACAGGATCACCCCGCGGCCCTTCGAGTCCCCCTTGCGACGGATCTCCATGGTCAGGGTCCACGGTGATTCGAGATCAGCGCGCTCCGCCTTCGCCAGCGGCAGCGGGATCACGGCGGACTCGTCCTTCAGCTCCACCTCACGCGGCAGATCGAGCAGCACGCCGTCCTTCCCCGCGGTGAGCCGATCGAGCACCGTCACCGCCGGCACCGGCAGGGTCAGCGCCGCACGCTTGGTGAAGGCGGGATAATCCGGCGAGCCCTTGGTCCCCCACAGCTTCTCGGAGAAAGCATGGATGCCGCTAAGCGTGGTCTCCGCCACCTCATTCAGGGTCCAGCCGGTCGGCCCCTGGTCGAACCACACGTGGAGCTTCCCGCCCAGCAGCTTCGGATCGTCCTTGCCCGGATTCTTGCTGGCATCACCGCTCACCATCCACGGCTCCCAGCCCTGGTAGATGCCCGACCTACTAATGCCATAGTAGTGCGCGCCCGGCACGATATAGGTCCGCCCGTGGTTGGAGTTGATGATCGGGTGGCCCTTCACGATCTGGCCCTTCGCATCATCCGTCTCCCACATGTCGATGATCACCGTGGGATCGATCTCGGTCTTGCCGCCCATGTGCTCGAAGCCCGACCAGATGCGGCAGTTCTTCCCGCGCGAGCGGATGTGGGCGTTCATCGTGTTGATGAACTGACGGAAGGCCTCGTGCAGCTCCTCCTTGCGCGGCCCACCCACCCGATACTCATCCGTCCCGATGTGAATGTCCGGCGCATCGAAGATCGGGATCATCTCATCCAGCAGCTGCTTCATCAGCTCGATCGTCTTCGGATTCGTCACATCCATGTAGTTCGGGTAATCCTTCAGCGTGATCTCCGGCCAGTAGTTCGTGAAGCAGCGCGCATGGCCCGGCATGTCGATCTCCGGCGTGATGACGATGCCGCGCGCCTTCGCGAAATCCTGCAGCTCGCGCAGGTCCGCCGCGGTGTAGCACAGATCCTTCGCGGCCAGGCCCGGGAAGACCTTGCTCTCCACGCGGAAGGCCGCATAGGTCCCGCCGAAGGCCTCATCGCTGAGATGCAGGTGCAGCTCATTCATCTTGTACCAGGCCATCAGGCGCAGGAAGTCCTTCAGCACTGGCAGCGGATACGGCTTGCGCCCGACATCGAGCATCAGCATGCGGCCCTTGTAGTCCGGCCAATCCTTGATCGTGCCCTTCGGCAAGTCCGGTGATTGCCGTAGCAGCTGCAGCACCGTGCGCGAGCCCAGGAAGACCGCCGCCGGAGTCGCGCCGCGGATCACGATCTTGTCCGTGATCTCCACCGTGTAGCCCTCGGGCCGCTTGGCGTCCCCGCTTTCCAGGGTCAGCAGCAGCGTCACCGGCTTGCCGCCACGCGTGGTATCACCCATCAGTGCGGCGAGGTCCTCGCGGATCGCTGCCGCCGTGGCCTTCAGAGCCCCCGCATTCGCCGGCGCGACCTCCAGCAAGAGCGACGGGACCCGCAGCGAGCCCTCTGCTTCCTGCCACGAATGCACGGCAGGCACCACCGCAAGATCCGCGGCAAACGACAGTGGGGACAGGGCGAAGCTGAGAAAGAGAAGAGGACGGAGGATCATGCAGAGAAGCTCTTGGCTGAGCTAATACGCATCAAACGTCACTAAATTACATAATTCCAGTATTCTATTCCAAAAAACCAATGCTCTCTTGCATCCCTCACTGGGCGCTCAGGCTCACCTTGTCGAACTGCGCCTGCTGCCAGCCCGCCGCGGCGGAGTGGTTGAAATCCATGCGGATCTGCAGCGGTTGGCCAATCAGCGGGTCCCCGGGCCCCGGCGAAGTCCAAGTGAAAACCTTCTCCGTGAAGCCCGTCGGCAGCGAGGCCCCGGTGAAGGAAGTGGCGGTCCCGAGCGGCGTGCCATTCGCTGTTAGACCAATGCTGCCATCCGGATGCCGGTCGCCCGTGGCACGCTGGGCAAGGCGGACGCGCAGTGTGTAGGTGGTGTTAGCCGCGATGTTCCCGACCGTGGCGGACGTCGCACTGCCACTGCCGGAGGTGCCGATGTTGATGTAGCCGAGCTGATCGCCCTCGCCACCGAGCGCCACCAGTCGCGAGCCTTCGGGCCCGGTCGTGCCGAATCGGGTATCGCGGATCTCCTCCACGCCCCAGTTCACCCCGCTCGTGAAAGTCCAGCCATCGGGATTTCCGCTGGAGTACGCCGGGTTCAGGCCCGTGCAGTCCGGTGCCTCGAAGCCGGCATTCTGCACCAGCGGCGGTGGAGTGGGCAGCAGCGCCGCGCGCAGTCGGATGAAAAGCTGCGCCGCCAGAGTGTCCACCACCTCCACCCACTTCGATCCATCCGCCTCTTCATGCAGCGCCAGACCGTCGATGCCGTTCTGCACCGTCTGCCAGCCATTGGCCGTGATGCCATTCTTCTGGTATTCCACGATCAGCACCGCATCCCCAACCGCTCGCGGATGGTAGCGATAGATCGGCAGCCCATCCTCCTCCTTGAGCAGCGCTTGCAAGGCCCCCGCATCGCCATGCAGCGGGTCCGTGTTGTCGAGCATGTACTCGATCAGGTTCGGCAGCCCGTCGTGATCCGGGTCCGCCTCGGGATCGGTGTCGGGCCCCGTCAGCCCCGCAAAGGACGCCCAGCCGCCGTAGCGGGAGGTATCCGGTGGCGCACCGGTGCTCACGGTCACGGCATCGAGCCGCACCGTCGCGGAAGCCGAATTGAGCCGCATCCAGACCTGCGTGCCCGCGGGCAGCGCGGAGACATCCACATAACCGGAGAACTGCCGCGTGCTGCCGCCACTCCAAGCCGGAATGCTGCGGGACGCGACGACCGGCAGGCCAGCCACATCGCTACCCGCCGCTCCAACAAAGCGTCCATCCCAGGCATGGAAGCTCACCGTCACCGCACCGCCGCTACCACTGATCGCACGCTGATCGAAGCCCCAGCGCAGTTGCGTCCCCTGCGCGGGATCGTAGCCGCCAAGCTTCTGATAGACCACCGCACCATTATCGAGTTCCGCCAGCTTGCCCGCGGCATCCCCGCTGCTCACGAAGCGCACGCCTCCCACCGGACTCGCGAACCACGCCGTCCCCCCACCCAGCTCGAAGCCGCCATCACTCACCGCGAGCGCCGGAGTGCTGGCAGCGGCCACCACAGTATTCCCGGTGACCGAGAGGTTCGTGGTATTGCTAGTCGCGATCATGCTCTGCGCCGTCGGCGTGCTGCCATTCCGCATGCGGAAGAGGTTATTGGAGAACACCAGGTCATCCGTGGACTTCGCATCCGCTGCCCCGGTGCCGGTCAGCGTGAAGACATTGTCCTCCACCGTGATGTTCTTGTGCACCGGCCCGCCGTGCGTCGTGTTCTCCGGGTTGATGTGGATCACCCGCTCCGCGCACTCGAAAAAGGAATTCCCGCGCACCGTCAGGTCATGCACCGGGCCGGACTCATACCAACCGGCCGCATCGTCCTCGATCAGGATGCCGCTCATCTGCGTGCGGAAAAAGCGGTTACCCTGGATCAACATCGGCCGCCGCGTCGTCAACAGGATCCCACGCGTCGGGATCTGCGCGATGTCGCAGTTGATCAGCTCGAAGGCCGGCGTCCAGGTGATGTTCTCCACCGCATCCGAGTTCACGATGATGCCGGCGGGCGGATCGCGGTCGATCGTGATCAATTGCTCATAGGGGTCCGCCGTCATCTGCACGTCCGTGACCACCGCGGAGCCGAAGGACAGCAGCGTGTTCTTGTGCACGAACTCGACCTCATCCCCCGGCACGAAGGCCTGGAAGCCCCAGCTCTGGGCGTGCATGAAGCGCATCCGGAATTGCCGCGTGGCCGGCTGCGCCACGATCCGCAGGTGCGTGCCGTGCACATTCAAGGCATCATCGTGCGCGGCGCTCAGCGTGCTGTCCTGGATGCGCACGGTTCCCTTGCAACCGGAGAAGTGCATGACGTCCGCAGGCGAGGCACAGGTCCGGCCGCTGCCGGGCTTCGGCGCCACGGTGACGCGCGTGTAGGTCACGTTCTCCGTGAACTGCGCCAGGATCCCGAAGCCGTGCATCGCGCGGACCGCGACGTCTTCCATCACCACGTCCGAGCAGCGGTTGAACCACATGCCCACCTCATTGCGGCGGGCGCGGCGGAACTGATAGGTGATGTTCGGCACCACGTTGCCAAGATTGCCACCCTCAAAACGCAAGCGCCCACCACCCAGATCCGTGATCGCCGTGGGCGAGCCGATTGGATCGCTGTTGTTGCGCGTGACGGTTTTGGTCGCGGGATCGTAGCGCTGGATCTGGTCGTAGCCGGTGTCCATGCCGGGCCCGATCCAGTGCAGGCTATTGCCATTCACGATCTGATAGTCCGAATCCGGATGCACGGCAGCGATCCAGTAGTTCGCGCCCTTCTCCACCGCCGTGAGTTCCGAGAAGGTGGGCCGCTCGAAGTCGAACTCCACGCCGCGCACCGTGAAATCATGGCAACGCTCGGCCACCAGCATGGTCATCTGCCCGCGCATCATCAGCGTGGCCCCGGGACCATCGATCGTGAGATCGTCGATGTCCGTGAAATCGAGCGCGATGTGGCGCTGCGGCGAACCGGTCTCCGTCGAGTTCGAGGTGTAGCAATCGCGCTGCGTCGCGCTGGCCAGATCGAAGTCATAGCGCCCCGGCGGCACCTTCAGCATCACCGGCTTGATCGCAGTCCGCGCCGCCGTGATCGCCGCACGGAAGGCAAGCGTGGCATCCTGGCCGGAGTTCGGCACGGCCCCGTGCTGGGTGACATCGATCACCGTCGCCGCAGCGAATGTGGGCGGGCAAAGGGCGAGCAGAAGGGCGGCAAGAGAAAGGCGCAGCGGAATCATGAACAGGGCCGCCACCGTAGGCAGGACCGCCTGCCGGGGGAATGACTAGTTCTAGTCATAGCGCGAGGCGGAGCGACCTGAGCATGCTCGGCTTGATCGCATGAAAAAGATCCTCCTAAGCTCGCCCCGTATCCACTCCCTCCCGCTGCGCCGCCACAGCCTCGTGGCCGCCGGCCTGCTCACCGCGTTCGCCGCGGCTCCCGCCAGCGCCACCATCGCGGTGACCAATGGCAGCTTCGGCACCTTGAACCAGAATGCCGTCACTGTCCACAATGGCGGCTGGTATGAAAGCACCGCCACCACCGCCTGGGTGGAGGGCAGCTGGTCGAACGGCAACACCACCTCCTTCCCGAACGGCATGGTCTGCCTCTTCGATGGCGCGGCGGCCAATGGCTACATCTACCAAAGCCTCGGCACCCTGACCGCGGCAGACATCGCCCAAGGCACCCTGCGCATCTCCAGCGACTTCTCGGAGAAGTCCGACGACGTCACGGTGAACGGCACCTTCGACATCTACGCCGGAAACATGGCGACTCCCGCCCATGGCTCGGACATCGCCAGCGCGGGCCTCACCAACGTCTTCAGCAGGACCATGAGCCCCACCGACCAAGGGCTCACGGCCGCCAGCGGCAACAACTCGAAGCAGACCAAGATCGTGGGCGACGTGAATGTCAGCGGCCTGGCCGTGGGCACCCAGCTCTGGATCCGCATCGGCCGCCCCAGCAGCGGCGCGGGGGACTTCATTGTCGACAACGTCACGGCCACCATGGTCAACACGCCCCTGAGCTGGGACATCAATGGCAGCACCGCTGGTGCCGGAGGCGCCACGCCTTCCGGCATCTGGGACGGCAGCACCACCAACTGGACCAGCACCGCGGATGGCACCAGCGCGACCTCCGCATGGACCGATGGCAAGGCAGCCTCCTTCGCCGCCGGCACCGATGCCACCGGCAGCTACACCGTCACCGTGAGCGGCACCCGCAGCGCCATCTCCCTCGCCAGCGAGGAAGGCTCCGTCCTCCTCACCGGCGGCGAAATTTCCCTAACAGCTCCGGCCGCTGTCTCCGCCGCCACCGGCAGCCAGCTTCGCATCGAGTCCGTGCTGAGCGGCAGCGCGGGCCTCGCCACCTCCGGCACCGGCACCAGCATCCTGGCCGGCGCGAATACCTACACCGGCACCACCACCCTCGGCGGCACGGTGAGTCTGGATGGGGGCGCGGCCATTCCTGATACTAGCCCCGTAGTAGGCCAGGCCGGTGCCACCGCCACCTTGCTCGCCAATGAAACCATCGGCGATCTCTCCGGCACCGGCACCATCGCTCTCGGCGGCAAGACACTGCGCGTGGGCACCGCCACCGCCACCAGCACCTTCAGCGGTGGCTTCTCCGGCGCGGGCACCTGGATCAAGCAAGGCAGCGGCACGCTGGTTCTCTCCGGCCAGTCCGCGCTCACCGGCGTCGTCAACGTCAACGAAGGTACCGTCAGCACGCAGGGCCCCGCCGCGGACGGCGCATTCCCCACTGCCAGCAGCGTGGTCATCAACAACGGCGGCACCCTCGCCTCCGGCTCGAACGGCCTCTTCGGCTACAACAACCACCCGGTGCCCGTCACCGTGAATGCCGGCGGCACACTCACCGTGAATGGCGGCACCGCGGGCGGTCCAAACATGTTCGGCAACCTCACGCTCGCAGGCGGCACCGTCGCGGAGAACAACTCGATCCACGGCACCTACGGCTCCTACAACTTCGGCGGCGCCACCATCATCGCCACCGGTGCCACCACCTCCACCCTCAGCGCGCGCGACTTCCAGTTCCGCAATTCCGCCCACGCGGTGCAGGTCGATCCCGGCTCCACGCTGAATGTCACCGGCTACTTCACCGGCCTGGCCCACGCCGGCGGCAAGACGCTCAACAAGACCGGCACCGGCAAGATGATCATGGCCTCCGCCACGGCCAGCAGCCACGGCCCCACCAATGTGAATGAAGGCACCCTTCAGCTCACCGGCGTGCACGGTACCGGCAAGATCACCGTCGCCGCCGGTGCCACCCTCAGCGGCGATGGCATCGCCAATGGCGTGGTGGAAGTCCAACCGGATGGCACCCTCACCCTCGCCGACGACGTCATCGACGATCTCACGCTGAACAGTTCCGCCACCCTGGCCGGCACCACCGCCTTGGAAATTTCCAAGGACGGCGGCATCCCCGCCATGGACCAGATCCTGGTCTCCAGCGGCGTGACCTACGGCGGCACCCTCACCGTCACCAATATCACCGCCGATGCCAGCACCCTGGCGCTGGGCGATAGCTTCAAGCTCTTCGATGCCTTCTCCTACGGCGGCGGCTTCAGCAGCTTCAATCTGCCCGCACTTCCCGTCGGTCTCAGCTGGGACAAGTCGAGCCTCACCACCACCGGCAGCATCAGCGTGGTGAACAATGTCTCCACTCCCGTCTTCACCCCGCCGGGCGGCGGCTATGCCGGTGCGCAGAACGTGACCATCAGCTCGGATAGCGGCTCCACCATCTACTACACGATCGACGGCAGCAACCCGGGGCCCTCTTCGCCGAATGGCCCGAGCCCGGTCAGCGGCATCATCATCCCCACCAACTCGACCAAGACCCTCAAGGCCTACGCCGTGAAATCCGGCCAGGGCAACAGCCCGGTGGCCATCGCGCAGTATACCACCGTGACCACGCCCACCTGGACCGAAACCTTCGGCGGCAATTGGTCCGATGTGGAAACCGCCGACTGGCTCAGCGGCGTGGTGGCGAATGGTGCCGGTGTCACAGCGGACTTCAGCACCCTCACGCTGGATTCGGATACCAATGTCTCCATCCTTGATGCCCGCACCATCGGCCACCTGCGCTTCGGCGATGTGGGCGATACCTACCAGTGGGTCATCGATGGCAGCGAGCTTACGCTGGCTGGGGCCTCGCCCTCCATCACGGTGAACAACCAGCGCACGAACATCACCGCCCCGCTGGGCGGCATCTCCGGCGTGCGCAAGGAAGGCGCGGGCACGCTGCGGCTCACGACCAACGAAAGCTACACCGGTAACACCGTGGTGAACGGCGGCACCCTGGAACTCGCAGGCGGCGGTGCGGCCTACACCAGCTCCACGCTGCAAGGCAGCATCACCGTGAACAGCGGTGCCACTTGCTCGCTCGCATCTAACACCACATTGGGATGGGGCGGCGGCGTGACCGATGTCTACCTCAACGGCGGCGAACTGACGGGCGCCGGGGCAGGCACGGTCGGCGTCTCCTATCACCTCACCGGCGGCACCATCAATGCCACCGGCGCGATCAAGATGGGCGTGCTCACCGGCTTCCCGAATGTAACGCTCAGCTCATCCGCTAGCGCCACCACCTCGGTCATCAGCGCCGGTGGCATCGCGCTCGACGCAACCTTCGGCCAGAGCTCCCTCACGGTAACCGTGGCCCAGGGCAGCACCCCGAGCGGCATCGATCTACAAGTCAATGCACCGATCAGCGGCGGCTACACCATCACCAAGAGCGGCGCGGGTAACCTCGTCCTCGCAGGCACCAATACCTACAGCGGCGCCACCGCGGTGAACGAAGGCACCTTCACCGTGAATGGCTCGGTCAGCTCCGCCACCAATGTGAACGGAACCGCCACCCTGGCCGGCACCGGCAACGCCGCGGGCGGCGCGACCATCGCCGCCACCGCCTTCCTAGCCCCCGGCGGCAGCAGCACCGGCGAGCTCCGCAGCGGTGCCACCACCCTGAGCGGTACCTACCGGTGCCAGCTCGATGGCGCGGCTAGCGACCTCCTCACCATCACCGGCAACCTGAGCTTCGCCGCCGGCTCCACCATCGCCTGTAGCACCCTCGCAGGCGGCGCCACGGAATCAAGCTACGTCATCGCCAGCTACACCGGCACCCTGACCGGCACGCCGCTGGTCACGGGCATGCCCTCCGGCTACTCCCTGGATCTCGCCACGCCGAACCAGATCCGCATCGTCACCTCATCCAGCTACAGCAGCTGGGCTGCCGCGAATGCTGGCGGTCAAGGCATGGACCAGGACTTCGACAAGGACGGCGTACCGAACGGCATCGAGTACTTCATGGGCGAAACCGGCAGCGGCTCCACCGCCCATCCCACGCTCATCACGGGCAAGACGGCCACCTGGACCAAGGGTGCCTCCTACTCCGGCACCTACGGCGTGAACTACTGGATCGAAACCTCGCCGACGCTCAACAGCGGAAGCTGGATCGTGGTGCCCGGCTCCGATCCAAACCTCATCAACGGAAGCCCGCTGCAATACACCCTGCCCGCCGGCCCCGCGAAGGCCTTCACCCGCCTGGTGGTCACCGGTCCCTGAACCTCCAATTCAATTCTCTAGGAGGTCGAAAAAACTCCGCCGCCCGGCCCTCGTGCCGGGCGGCGGATTTCATTGGCACCACTGGACCGCGGCGCAGCCGCCCTGGACTGCGTGCAACCCTGTTGCCGCTTTCGGTAGGCAACCCTGTTGCCGTGAGCGAGCCCCAATGTCACCCGATCACCCTTCACTGCACCCAACGCCCGGCGTGCGATGCTAATCCACTACAAAGTGCACGCCACGAAAGGCTGTTTTCGGGAGCGGTCACCGTTCATCCTATCGCGCCCATCCACAGCGGACGAGAAGTTGGCTTGAATGCCAAAGTCCGCGGGGAGCTCCAGGCAACGAGCGACGCACCCATTCCGAGCGCCTGCGTGATCCGCGCCCTACTTCCCTTGCTGTTAGATTCCGGGGACCTCGGGATAGAGGCGTCATCGCGCGCCGGCTTGGGTGGGCACGCAAGGGGGGATCGGGTGGCCGTCATCTCCTCCCCGTCCACGGCAACAGGGTTGCACGCAGTCCAAGGCCGCTGTGCGGCGTCGGTCCCAGCAGGCTGTCCGCCGAGGATTTCAAATCTCAAATATGAAATTTCAAACCGATCCAATCTCAACATCAAGACGGAGATGGCCTCCAATAAAAATCACCGCAATAGTATCCACTTTCCATGGGTAAATTCCTAGCATCCCCATCGTGATCCTCCGCCTTCTCCTCCACGCGTCGCTCGCCCTCCTGTTAGGGACAGCAGCGCTTGCCGTGGAAGAAACCCGCACCTGGCCGCCGCAAGATGCCATCCAGACCTGGCGCGTCGGCTCCGGACTGCCCCACCAGCGCGTGCAAGCAGTCTGCCAGACCAGCGATGGCTTCCTCTGGGTCGGCACCGCCCAAGGCCTCGCGCGCTTCGATGGCGTGAACTTCGAGCGCGCCCCGCTGCCGGACAACCCATCCGTCCTCCGCCTCGCCGCGGGCAAGGACAACCGCCTCTGGGTCGGCACCGCCGATGGAACCCTGTGGCGCGGCGAGGGCATGCACTTCGAGAAGATCTTCAAGGATGGCTTTCCCGGGGCCTTCGAGATTCTCGCGGAAGATCGCGATGGCCGCCTGTGGATCTCCTCGCTCACCCACTTCCGCGTCTACCTCTGGGACAAGGGCGAGCTGCGCGACATGACCGGGCAGTGGGACCAAACCAAGGAAGGACACGTCGCCCAGGTCCGCGTGGATGAAGAAGGCCGCCCCGTGGCCAACGGCACTGGCATGATCTGGAACCTGAACGGCGAAACCCTGGTACCGGTTCCAGGTTATCAAAATATCGCCAGTTATCATGCGCCCGGCCGTGACCGCAGCTACTGGGTGAGCGATGGCAACGGCGTGCATCGCCTCGCGGATGGAAAACTCTCGCCACCGGTAGGCCCGGCGAATTGGGGCGGCCGTGATCTCTCCTTCGGCATCGAGGATCACGCGGGCAACCTGTGGATCGCCACGAAGGGCTACGGCATCCTCTGCTACCGCGACCCCGGCACCTATCGCCGGCTCGACACCCGCGACGGTCTCTGCGGCGACTTCGCGAGCTGCCTTTACGTGGACCGCCAGGGGAACCTCTGGGTCGGCTCGGATGGCGGCGGCCTCAGCCGCGTGACCCCGGCTCTCTTCGGCGTCGCAGGCCGCGTCCAAGGCCTCAGCTCGGACCGTGTCACCGCGATTGAAAACGGCCCCGATGGCAGCCTCTGGATTGGCACCCATGCCGATGGCCTGAACCGCTTCGATGGGAAGAGCTTCTCGCGCGTCACCGGCTATCCGGAGACCGCCGGCGTTTTGTCCCTCGCGGCAGAGGGCAAGGACCTCTGGATCGGCACCGGCGCTGGCCTCGTCCTCTGGCACGAGGGAAGCGCCCAAGGTGTTAGAGGCTGGCCCCGTGCCACCACCGCAGTGCAGGCCCTGCATCGCGATCGCAAGGGCGCACTGTGGATTGGCCAACGCAGCGCCGGAACCGTGATGTGTGTCCAGGACAAGCAAGTCCACGAGATCCGCCTGCGGCCCGATGCCCAGCCCGAATTCGACATCCGCGACTTCTCGGAGGACGAGGCCGGCAGGATGTGGATCGCCACCGATGGCGCGGGACTGTTCTGCCATCTCGATGGCAAGGTCGAAGCGGTCGGCAACTTCCGCCAAGTCACCGCGCTGGAGAGCGGCAGCCCCGGTGAAATGTGGGTCGCCGCGGATGGCGGGCTGCTGCGCGTTCACGGCGAGGCGGGCGCATGGCAAGTCGAGCCGGGCTGGTTCAACGGCGCACTCCGGACCCTGCGCGCCGATGGACAGGGCGGGCTGTGGGCCACGGACGACCTGGGCCTCTGCCGTCTCGATACAACAAGCTGCCCCGCACGCATCACCCGCTTCGGCCAGGCCGATGGCGTGCCCGGACTGCAAGGTGCCAGCAGCGGTCATCCACAATCGCTGCGCAGCGCGGACGGCCGCCTCTGGCTCGCCACCACCGCTGGTATTGCCACGGTCGAGCCCTCCCACTTCTCTGCGGAGGATGCAGTCCCGCCCGTTCTGTTAGAAGAACTGCGCGTCAATGGCCAGCCGCGCTGGCACCGTGGCCAAATAGAGCTGCCCGTATTCCAAAGCGGCGACCGCGGCTTCGAGTTCCGCTTCACCGCCATCGACCTGCGCCACCCGGAGATGCTCGACTTCGCCGCCCGCATCGCGGGCGTGGATCCCGGCTGGACGGACCTCGGCAGGGCCCACACCGTCTTCCACGCCACCCTGCCCTCAGGCGAGCACCGCTTCCAGATAAAGGCGCGCGACCGCAGCGGCGCGTGGAGTGGCGAGGAGACCCTGGCCTTCCGCATCATGCCACCGCTCTGGCAGCGCGGCTGGTTCATTGCAGTGGTCGCCGTGCTCGCCATCGCATTCGCCGCGGGCATCGCCTGGCTGGTCACGCGCTGGAAGCTGCAACGCCAACTCACCGCGCTTCTCGTCGAACGCGCACTCGCCGCCGAGCGTGCCCGCATCGCACGCGATCTCCACGATCAGCTCGGCTCCGGCCTCACCGAGATCGCCTTCCTCGGTGACTCGCTGCGCATGGAGCGCGGCGCAAGCAGTGAAGAAGCCGCGGAAGTCTCCACCCGAGCCCGCGAACTCACCCGCACCATGGACGAGACCGTGTGGGCCCTGAACCCGGAGAACGACACCTTCGAAGGACTCATCTCCTACCTCGGCCACGCCATGCCCGTGTGGCTGAAGGCGAGTGGCATCCGCTGCCGCATGGACTTCCCGGATGACACCCTGCGCTTCGGCCTTGATACCCGCATCCGCCGCGAGCTCTTCCTCGCCTGCAAGGAAGCCGTCCACAATGCGATCAAGCACTCGGGTGCCACCGCCATCACCCTCCGTATCGAGAAGATCGAGCGCCAGCTGGTGATCACCCTGAGCGACGACGGCCACGGCTTCGATCCCGCCGCAGTCAAACCCGGCAACGGCTTCGTGAACATGAAAGGCCGCTTGTCGGACCTCGGCGGCAGCGCCACCATCACCAGCGCACCCGCTGCCGGCACCTCCGTCCGCTTCCTCATGCCGCTCGCCTCACCGCCATGAAGATCACCGTTTCCATCGTGGATGATGACGAGCGCCTGCGTCTCCGCCTCGCGCGCATCCTCGGCCGTTTCGAGGACTGCGAGTGCATCAGTAATCACCCCACCGGCCAGGATGCAGTGGAGCGCCTGCCAGGCCTGAGCCCGCAGGTCGTGCTCATGGACATCAATCTCCCGGGCCTCGATGGCATCGGCTGCGTGCAGCAGCTCAAGCCGCGCATGCCCAATACCGAGTTCATCATGCTCACGGTGTATGAAGACTCCGAGCGCATCTTCCAAGCCCTCTCCGCCGGCGCCAGCGGCTACCTGCTCAAGCAATCCGAGATCGGCGAGATCCACGATGCCATCCTGCAAGTCCAGCAAGGCGGCGCGCCCATGTCCTCCCACATCGCCCGCAAGGTGGTCACCGCCTTCCGCGCCCAGCCGCCGCCCGCACCGGGTAAGGCCAGCTTTCAGGACCTCACCGCACGCGAGAGCGAGATCCTCGACCTGCTCTCAAAGGGCCTGCTCTACAAGGAAATCGCCGACCAGCTCAAGGTCAGCTACAATACGGTGAACAACCACGTGCGCCACATCTACGAGAAGCTCCACGTGAACACCCGCACCGAGGCCGTCGCCATCTACTTCGAGTCCCGTACTTCCCCGGAGCGCCGCGGCTAGCGCCTCCCATACTCCCTTGCCCCGCGACCGGTGCTCCCTTGACCCGGGCAATTCCGCGCTTGATGGGAGCCGCCGCAGTCTGGCCAAGTGATACCTCCATGCCGGCAAACTCACCGCTCCCCGCCAGCGACACGATCGTCATCCTGCTCTACCTGGTCGCGATGCTCGGCGTCGGCATCTGGTTCGCGCGGCGTTCCTCTCAGGGGCTGGCGGCCTACTTCCTCGGCGACCGCAAGATGTCCTGGTGGGCCCTCGCCCTTTCCGGCAGCGCGTCGAACTTCGATATCTCCGGCACCCTCTGGTTGGTCTCCATGGTCGCCCTTCTAGGCCTGAAGTCCTTCTGGGTCTTCTGGAGCTTCGCCTTCCTGATCTCCGCCGTCCTCATGTCCTGGATGGCCCGCTGGATCCGCGGCACCGGCGCTCTAACAGGTGTGGAGCTGCTCCAGGTTCGCTTCGGCGTCACCCGCGGCGCAGTGCTCGCGCGGCTCATGTCTGCCGTGGCCACGCTGGTGATCCTCGTCTTCATGTCCGGCTACGCCTTCGCCGGTGGCGGCAAGTTCCTCGCGGTCTTCTTCCCTTGGTCGGCGGGGCAATGCGCCACCGCCGCCATGCTCTTCACCTTCTGCTACGCCACGGTCGGCGGCTTCCGCGCCGTCGTCGTGACAGATGCCGTGCAAGCGGTGCTCATGGGAGTCGCCGCACTGGTGATCGCTGGCTTCGCGATCTTCCACACCGATGTCGCAGCAGTCCACGCCGCGGTGAATCCCTCACCCATGCCAGTGTGGCAGCTTGATGGCCTGCCGAAGGACTACGCGAACCTCGCGCCCTTCGGCCTCATGACCCTCGTCTGGGTCGGCAATGGCCTGCTGCTCGGCTTCGGCGGCGCGGGCGGCCACTACGGCGAGCAGCGCTTCCTCGCCGCCAGCAGCGGCCGCGATGCCACCCTCGCGGGCCTCGGCTGGGGCGTGATCCTCTGGTTCCGCTGGGTCCTCGTCGCGGCCGTGCTGGTGCTCGCGATGAGCGGATTCTCAGGCGCCGGCGATGATCCGGAGAAAGTCCTACCCAAGGTGATTCTCAGCGCGATGCCCGCCGGCCTGCGCGGCCTCGTGGTCGCCGGTTTCCTCGCCGCCTTCATGGCCAGCTTCAGCGCCATGCTAAACGCCGGCTCCGCCATCTTCGTGCGCGATCTCGTCCAAGTGCTGCGTCCGCAGACCAGCGAGCGCTCCCTCATGATCACCGGCTATCTCTTCATCGCCCTCCTCGTGGCCAGCGGCATCGCCATCGGTCTCCATTCCGATCGCGTCAATGACCTCTGGACCTGGATCCTCCTCGGCCCCATGGCGGCGATGATGGTGCCCAATGTCCTGCGCTGGTACTGGTGGCGCATGACCGGCGCAGGCTACGCCGCCGGAGTCCTCGCCGGCATGGCAGTCGCAACGGTCGTCTTCTTCCACAATCTCCCACCGCAGGATCCATCACCCCACTTCGCCCCCTGGCCCGAATACGGCTACGCCCCCATCATCCACCTCGCCGCCCTCATCGGCTCCATCATCGTCTCGCGCGCCAGCCAGCCGGTAGCCATGGAAACCCTCATCTCCTTCTACCGCAAGGTCCGCCCCTTCGGCTGGTGGAGCCCCGTGCGCCACGCAGCCGCCGCCGAACCCGCCCCCGCCTCTGAAGCCAAGAACACCCTCATCACCCTCTTCGCCTCCCACATCGGCCTGCTCTGCCTTTTCCTCAGCCCCTTCTACCTCATCGGCCGCTGGTGGTCCTGGGCTGCCGCCGTCATCATCATCGCCACCACCTGCGCCCTCATCCTCCGCCAAACCTGGTGGAAGCGCCTCCCCCGCGACGAGTGACCATCTGAAATCTCAAATCTGAGATCTCAAATTCTCTCCCTGCCCTTCCCTGAAAACTGAACACTGAAAACTAGCAAACTTCTTCCACTGCTCACTGATCACTCGGCACTTCTCGGAATTCACTTCACCCTCTCAAAAAGAAGCGTCTTCCCCTCCCCCGTCTTCCCCTCCCAAACCACACACGCCCCATCCTTGCCCCGCGCCACACTCGCCGCCTTCCCTCCCTCCGCGAAGCGCTCCGGCTCACCCTTGCCGCGCTTCATCATCAGCGCATCGCCGCTTTCCCATAGGATCACCGGCACCTCGCCCACGCTGCTCGCCACCGGCTGGCTCGCATCCTCGCTCAAGGGCATCTCCTCCGTGCCAAGGAAGCTCGCGAAGACTCCCTTCTCCCTCCGCCACACCGCGAGCCACTTGCCCTCCGGTGAAAAGACCAGGCTGCCGCCATCCATCGGACAGCCCTTGAAATTCCAAGTGCCGGTGCCCAGCTTCTTCGCCTCGGCGAAGGGCTTGTCGCCCTTGCGCACCGCCACGTAGAGATCGCGCGCACCCTCCAGGTCATTCCGCCACATCACCGCCACCTCGCCTTGCGGGGAGATCGCCACATTCGGCACGCAGCAAGGGCAGACGCCTCCACCGGGCGCCGCATACACGCGCATCTCATCCTCCCAGGACTTCCCGCCATCGCGCGATTGACGGCTCCACACCTCCTGCCCACGGCCGGCGCGCAGGTCCAGCCACACCGCCACGACACGCCCGTCGCCATTCGACGCCAGGCCTTGCAAGCCCTCGCGCGCCGAGCCATCCACCGTATTGAGCGCCGCGCCTTCCTTCCAGCTCTTGCCTTGGTTCGCGGATGTCCACGCATGCACCTTGCCATCGCTGTGCGAGATCGCGGTGATCAACACCAAGCCTCCGCTCACCGCGATCCGCGGGCCGCGACGCATGCCAAGCGCAAGCTTGTCCAGCTCACCCACCTTCACCGGCGCGGAGAACTTCTTCCCGTCCGCCGAGTCCGTGTAATACACCGCATTCCCCTGCCCGAAGGTCACGTGAATCCGCCCCGCAGCTTCCACCGCGACCTGCGGCTGGACCGCCCCGCGCAGATCCGCCGGCACCAGCTCCACCGGAGCGGCGGCCAGGGTCATCGCACTCAAAACGCCAAGCAGCAGATGACGGCACCACATGTCCAATATCCCAGCAGGAGACCCGGATAGCGTCAACGGGCGCATCTCCAGATCCCCTCAATCGTAGCTACCCGTGCGCGCGGCATCCTGGGCCAGCTCGCGTGCGACCAGCAGCGTGCCGATCAGTTCCTCGTAGGACAGGCCCTCCACCACCTTCTCCGGGAGGCTGTGCTGCTCGTCCCGCATCAGGCAAGACAGGCAGTGGTTGATGGCCGGTAGCGCCGCCGCCCGGGGCCTCAAGCTCTCCAGATAATCTCGATCCACGTCCCTCATGGCTCCGCGTTTTTAGCGGTTTTGCGCGGCGGTGCAAGCCACAGGGCCCGCCGCGCAGCCGAAAGACTTGAGGGCGGCCCGGACGCGAGGCAGAGTGGCCGGCGCGCATGAGCGGGAAATCCAGCGTGGCCCGGGGCCGGCAGGGCGAGCTATTCTCCTGGGAGAATGTGCTCACGCAGCGTTTTGGACGGGCCTTCTTCATGGCCCTGCCGCAGGAGCCCGGGGTCTACTTTTTCTCGGATGAGGCGGGGCGGCTGCTCTACATCGGCCAGTCCGCGAACCTGCGGGCGCGGATCGGCAGCTACCGGCACGTGGTCCAAGGCCGCCACCCGAAGCGGACCCTGCGGATGGTGGCGCGAATCCGCCGCATCGAGTGGGAAACCTGCGCAACACCCGCGGCGGCGATCGCGCGGGAGAGCGAGCTGCTGCTGGAGCGCCGCCCGCCCTTCAACCGCGCGGGCGTGTGGGCTGGCGATCCATGGTGGCTGGCCGCGGGGGCAGAGGATGGGTTGCTGCGGCTGAGGCTGAGCCGCGGGCCGGAGGAGCATGGGCCCTTTCCGCCGGCCTTCCGTCATGCCTTTGCGGCGCTGGCGCGGAGTGTGTATCGCGTCACTCTGCCGGAGCTGCCGCTGCATCTCTATCCCTGTGGACTCACGCGCGCGATGGTGCCGCTGAATCTGTCGTTGCGGATGCCGGAGGTTGCGGCAGCGCTCACACTTTTCATCGATGCGGCGCACGGGAGGATGGAGGCTTTGACCAGCTTGCTCGACGGGATTCCCGAAGCCGAGTCGACCTTGCATCAAGAGTTCTGGAACGAGGACCGGGATCGTCTGGATGCTTATCTGAGGAGCTTGGTCTTGAAGCCACTGGCCGAGGTGAAGGTAAGGGAGATGGTGCGGGTGGCGGCACCGGACCTTTTGTCCTCCCTGCAGCTTTGAATGAGCGAGCGAAGGGTGCCGCCTTACCCAGGGCAAAAAAGGTGGTCCGCACAGCCCTCTGTGCGGCGAGTGGTACCCGGCAGCGGACTCTACCCGGTGCCCCCGGATGAGTTCTGATTCAACCTCTCCAGGCTGGTTAGTGCAGGCCCCGGCTTCCCTCTCATCCCGCATTTCCCGCCGACCAATCTTCGCGAGTACCCGCAACCCGCAGTCCGCTCCTATGCTCACCACGCCCCGGTGACCTTTCGCGGGACCGAACCCGGGAGCCCCCCATCTCCATCCGCTGCCGGGAACCATTCGCCGCACAGAGGGCTGTGCGGACCACCTTTTGTTGGCCTCCATCCGCCGCCAGGACTGCTTCCCCCGCTCAGGGGACTGAGCGGCTTGCAAAGCCGCGCTCCGGACTAGCGCCCGATCGTGTTCTCCAACTCCACCGAATCCCCCGAAAGAAAAGCGCCACTCTGCGCGGCCACTCCGTAACTACGACCTTCACCGTAGTAACTGCTCGCGGTCGATTCACTTGCCCACTGGCGGCTGCCATCGCTGCCGATCATCTCGACGGCATCGATCTCGTTCCAACCGGCCACGCGCTGGGTATCCAGCTCCACGCGCAGGCGGTCACTGCGCACGCCGGCCGGCACATCGAAGACGCTGTCCATCTTCTCGCCCGGGTTCTGGACATTCTCCGTGCCCTCCCACAGGACTTGCTCGCGGCCATCCGGCATGAGCGCGAGCACGCGCGAGACCGCGCCGGGATTGTAGCTCTCGTGGATCACCACCTGCTTGATCTCGGTGGCATTCGGGTAGCTGAGCTGCAGCCACTCCTTGCCGCCATCGGGCGCGGAGGAGGCCCATGCGGTGGCGAAGTCGCCGTGGCTCGCGGTGTCCGGCGGACCCGCCGATTGCCCGGGGGTCCAGGATGGGCCGCCCGGTTTCTTCACCAGCGGTTCCAGGCGCGCCGCACGCATTTCCTGCTCGAAGGCCAGCAGCTCCTCCGGATTCATCGCCACGCTCCGCCCACCACCGGGCCAGCGCAGGATCACCCCGCCATCCGGACTCGATTCCACCGCCGGGCGCGAGGCCAGCGCGGGCAAGCTGGCGCTGGACTTCGCCTTGTCCGCCGCCACCCGGCGCTCCGGAGAAACGGACGAACGGGCCCCCGGGATCTCTTCCCCGGGGCTGACATAGGCGCTGCCATTCCCCTCACGGGCGCTGGCGCTGGCCGCACTGCCATGGCCCGCGGGGTGCTGGCCGCGCAGCTCCTGGTTCTCGCTCCACAGCCAGCCAATGGCCGCAAGCGAAAGCAGCTGCCCCCCGACCAACCACGCGGTTTTCGAGTTCATCCCGCCATGGTCGCACTTCGCGCCGGAGTTCCAAGGCTCAAGTTTCTTGCTCCCCATGGGAGAAATGAACCGCGGGGGCGGGAAGTCTTAGGAGGTTTTTTCCGCTTACCGGGGCAGCCTTTGGAGTGCGGCGGCTCGACGCCGCTTTCACTTCGGGTTGGTGCCGCTGCGGTAGACGGCTGCGGATTGGCGGGGAGTGCACTTTCCGGTGGGCGCTTCGTTCACGCTGCAGGAGGCGGCCACGAACCGGTGAATCCAAGCGCCCCCGAAGCCAAAGCGGTGTCGAGCCACCGCACTCCATAGGAGCGCCCGGACAGCCCGCTCAGTTCTTCAGCGCGCAGAACTTCTCCCGCCCGGCCCAGAGAAGGAAGAGCGCCATTCCACCGAGCACGAGCAAGGTCACCAAGGTCGCGCCCTGGAAGCCATCCTTCTGTAGGAACACATGGTAGCAGGCGATATTCACGATGACCGGCCCGAGGAGAAGCAGCCCGAAGTTCCGGATTTTCGGGATCGCCACCAGGATTCCGCCGACCAATTCGCAGATCTTCACCACGAACATGTAGCCGGTGATCCCAATGGATTCATTGAATTTCACCGCCTCCGGAGTCAGCACCATCCCTTCCGGGGTCTTCATTTTACCCGTGAAGACCATCACGAAGAACATGACGGAGAAGGCGATGAACATGAGCCCGAGGAGGGCACCGACGATATTAGCAGCTAATTTCATGGCGGGATGTGTGGATCTATCAAGGAGACGAACGGGAGTGCCCGGTCTGGACACGGCTCCCCCTCATTTAGCACCCATCCGCGGATTTTCAGAAAATTTCTGTGTCCGCAGCCCCTTTCAGGACTCCGAGGGCGAGGCCGTTGCAGGGATCTCATCCCCGCCCATGCCCAGCTTGGCCTCCAGCTCTTCCAGCGGGATGCCCTTGGTCTCCGGCATCATGAACCTCACCCAGATGAGTTGCAGGACCATCATGGCCGCGAAGAAAATGAAGACGCCGCCGAACTGCGCCATCTCGGCCGGGTCCGGCACCTTGCCTTCCTCCGGCTTGGGGAAGAAGATCGGGCAGACGGTGACCAGTGCCGCAGCGAAGATCCAGTGGGTGAAGCTGCCGAGCGATTGCCCGTTGGCCCGGTGCTCGTTCGGGAAGATCTCCGAGATGAAGACCCAGATGACAGCCCCCTGCCCCACCGCGTGTGCCGCGACGAAGGCGAAGATCCAGAAGGGCACCATGCCGGAGCTGCGGGTATAGAAGGCCCAGGCCACCATCGACAGGGAGATGATGTAGCCGAAGGAGCCGATATACATCAGCGTGCGGCGGCCAAGGCGGTCGATCAAACGCAGGCCAACGAAGGTGAAGATCAAATTCGTGATGCCGATGCCGATCGATTGCAGCAGGGCGGACTCTTCCTTGAGGCCGGCCATCTCGAAGATGCGCGGCGCGAAGTAGAGCACCACATTGATGCCGGAGACCTGATTGAAGAAGGCGATGAGGAAGGCGAGGATGATCGGCAGCTTGAGCCGCTTCGACCAGAAGGAGCCGGTGGGCGCGCCGTGTGCGGAGTGCGAGGCGATGGTAGCCACGGAGGCCTCGATCTCCGTCTGGCTCGCATTCGGCGAGATCAGCTTCAGCACGTCCATGGCCTTGGCGCGGTCATTCTTCTTGCTGATGAGCCAGCGCGGGCTCTCGGGCAGGCCGAGGCAGAGGAAGGTGTAGAGCACGGACGGGAAGGCCATGATGCCGAGCATCCAGCGCCACGCGTGTTCACCGCCGACCTTTGACACCAGCCAATTCGAGCCGAAGGCCACGACGATCCCGAGCACGATATTGAACTGGAACATGCCGGCGAGCCGGCCGCGACGCTCGGGCGGGGCGATCTCCGAGATGAAGAGCGGCGAGGCGATCGTGGAGATGCCCACGCCGATGCCACCGAGGAAGCGCGCGATGCTGAAGGTCCAGACGTCCTGCGCCAGCGCGGAGCCGATCGCGGTGACGAGATAGAGCACGCCGATCCAGACGAGGGTCTTCCTGCGGCCGTATTTCTCCGTGGGCCACGCGCCGAGCAGCGAACCAATGACCATCCCGTAAAGCGCGGAGCCCATCGCCAGGCCGTGCATCCCGCCGCTGAGGCCCCAGAGCGTCTGGATCTTCTTCTCCGCGCCGGAGATGACCACGGTATCGAAGCCGAAGAGGAAGCCGGCGAGTGCCGAGACGATGGTCCAGTAGAGGAGTCGGTTCATGGGTTTGGGTTTGGCGGGATAACTAACTACGCGCTTGGGTTACGCCGGTTTCAAAAACTCGAGGGATATGGGATCCGCTTCAGGGATCGGCTCTGCCCGGCTGTCCCAGCGGAAGCGTTCGCGGAGCACCGCGGGCATCGGCGGGATGGCACCGTCGCAGGAGCAGACGTGGGCTGCCACCTGATTGGCGGTGGCGGAAATTTCATCGAGCGGCCAGCCTTGGAGCAGGCCCAGGGTAGCGGCGGCGGTGAAGGAATCCCCCGCGCCGATGGTGTCCTTCACCTGGGTAGGCAGGCCGGGGTGCTCGCTCCACTCGCTGCCATCCCACAGCAGGCTACCGTGGGCGCCGCGGGTGTAGGCGATCATGCGCAGGCCATAGCGCTCGTGCAGGGCGGCGAGTTGCTCGCGCACGCTGCCATGCAGGCCCAGCAGCTCCGCGATGACCGGTAGCTCGCTGTCGCTGAGCTTCATGACATTGGCCAGCTCCAGGGATTCGTGGATCAGCTCGCGGGAATAGAAGTGCTGCCGCAGGTTCGCATCGAAGACCCGCAGCGCCCCGGGCCGGGCGGCGCGCAGAAGTTCCCGGATCGAGCGGCGGGATGACTCCGCGCGCTGGCTGAGCGTGCCAAAGCAGACGGCACTGGCCTGTGACATCATCTGCAGGGCCGGGGCGTGGACGACGATGCGGTCCCAGGCCACGTGATCGCGAATGGTGAAGTGCGGCTGGCCGTCCTGTCCCAGCTCCACATCCACGGTGCCGGTGGGAGCCTCGCCATCCTTCCAGATGCCGGCGGTGGTCAGGCCCAGTTCGCTCAGATTGGCCAGCAGGCGCTCACCAAGTTCATCCGCACCCACGCTGCTGATGACCGCCCCGGATGCTCCGAAGGCCTGGGCATGACAGGCGAAATTGGCCGGCGCGCCCCCCATGCGCGGCCCGGACGGCAGGACATCCCAAAGCAGTTCACCGATGCCGATGATGAGAGGTCTCATGGTGGGTGGATCGCGGAAAGGGAGAGGGCGGGCGCTTCAAGCCTGCCAAGGTTTGGGTTGACGAAACGATGGGTCCGGCCTTCTAGATTGAGAAACCCATTCCGCGCCCTCCTGTAAGAATCCTGAACTTACAGGTCAGCCAACCTGTAAAAACCCACGCCCAGCCACCATGGACGAATCGCGAAATAGCGTCCGTTTTCCGGAGATCGCCCGCCAGCTGCGGGACGAGGTTTTGGCCAGCCGCTACGGCTCGGCCGGCCGCCTGCCCAGCGAGACCCAGCTGGTGCGGCGCTTCGGCGTGTCCCGGCCGACCGTGGCGCGGGCGCTGAAGGTGCTGGTGGACGAGGGCCTGTTAGAGCGGCGCGCGGGCTCGGGGACTTTCGTCTGCAACGGGGTGAAGACGAAGACATCTAACAAGTTGCTCGCGCTGCTGATCCCGGGCCTGGGAAATACGGAAATCTTCCAGCTCATCTGCGGGGAGATCGCGAGCTTGGCGCGGATGAATGACTACGGCCTGGTGTGGGGTGGCTCCGATCAACCGCGGCTCGATCCGGAGCTGAGCCTGCAGCAGACGCGGCAGCTTTGCTTGCAATTCATCGACCGCGGGGTGGCGGGCGTGTTCTTCGCGCCGCATGAGTTCGTGAAGGAAAAGGAATTCAACCGCGAGATGGCGGAGATGCTGCGCGAGGCGGGGATTCCGGTGGTTCTGTTAGACCGGGACCTGACCGCCTTTCCGAACCGCAGCGACTTCGACCTGATCGCGATCGACAACTTCGCCGGCGGTTACCAACTCGCGGAGCATCTGCTGAAGCTGGGGTGCAAGCGCATCCACTTCGTGGCCAAGCCGCTGTCCGCCTCCACGGTGGATGCGCGGATCGCGGGCGTGCGGGAGGCCTTCGCGCGGCGTGGCATCGATCCCGGGCCGAAGTGGATCCACTTCGGCGATCCGGAGGACAAGAAGTTCGTGCGCGGCCTGGCCGGCCCGACACGGCCGGATGCCTTCATCTGCGCGAATGACCACACCGCGGCGCTGCTACTGAGGGAGCTCTACCAGTGCCGCGTGAATGTGCCGGGAGATGTGCGCGTGGTGGGCTTCGACGATGTGAAGTTCGCCACGCTGGTATCGCCACCGCTGACGACGATGCAGCAGCCCTGCCGGGAGATCGCGCACACGGCCTTCCGCATCATGATGGAGCGGCTGTCCGATGCGAGCTGCCCACCCTGTCTTTCCACGCTTTCGCCGCGGCTGGTGGTGCGGGATTCCTGCGGGGCCTACTTGCCACGGCCTTCGGAGTGAGGGCAGGCGCGGCGGTGGGTTCATTCAAATTTCCGCGCTTCATCGCGCTGGTTTCATCTTCCAGGTCTTGTATAAACCCGCCTTGACCCCAAGCTCCCATGATCCGTACTGCCCTCATCCCCTTGGTCGTCGCCGGAACCGTGTTGCTTGTAATGCTCAGCGGGATGGTGATCGGGCTTGTCGGGCTGGGGCGCGTCCAGCGGAGCGCCGCTTGGTGGATCATGGTGGGCGGGGTCGCGCTTTGCCTGGCGAGCCCGCTGCTGTTTGCGGCTGCGATGTGGAAGACCCAAGATTACTACAATAGCCGCGTGGCCGCCATGAGTGCCGGCCAGCCGCTGCCGCCACCACTCGATATCGATATCTACACTGGCTGCGGCACGCTGGCGGCATTCTACGGGTTGATGGCATTTTCAGGTGGCTTCGCCCATCACGGGACGGGGATCCGGCGCCTTCATGCCAGCAGCCGCGGGCTGGAGCGGGATCTCGCGGCCATGGACCCGCAGGGTGCTATGGCCAGGCAGGAGAAGACCACGGTCTGGACGCCGGAGCCTATTCCGGAGCCAGGGGCGCTGCCGCCGCACTTCGTGGAAGTGATCACCCTGCTGGCATGCGCGGGAGTCGTGACAGGCATCTGGGCTTGCTGGAACCGGCTGTCACTCTACCAAGGGGAAAAATCTCTGATGGCCATCTGCCTGGCCGTGGGTGCGGCCTCCGCGCTTGGCATCTGGACCGGTCTAAACGATCTGCGGAAAGCCCATGGCAGCGACGACCCTAACAGACCCTTCCGCGCCAAGCGGCGCGGTCCGGGGATGTGGCTGATGAGAAGCGGGGCGCTATGCTCCTTCGTGCCAACGCTGGGGTTTCTTTTCCTGTTCCTTACCGGTGGCACGATCCTCCTCAATTCGCTTGGCCATGTGATTGGTGCCGCGATCGTTCCCTTGCTCATTCCTCTCGGGCTTGTGTTCTTCATCACGGGCTTCGCGCTGCACGGGCTGGGAGCGGTCCGGCAGCGCGAGCGCATCGCGGAACTCGGGCAAGTCAAGGCGGCGATGGAGGAGGAGATGTCGCGGGGCGGGTGATGGTGGATCGCTGAATCAGAATGCCCCAAACCGAGAGCCACCTGGGCTATGTTCACTCGCCCTGCAAGAATATCCAAGCTCACGGCTCACAGATCCACGCTTCCCCACCGGAGCTGAAGGGGATGGACTGCGGGCCGCCGGGATTCACCACGGTCTTCTTCTTCACTTGGAACAGCGGCAGCACGGGCTGGGTGCCATACTTGGGATCCACCACGGTGGGATAGGTCCGCCCCTGCTTCTCGATCATGAGCCAGGCACCGAAGAGATTGCCGGGGATCTCGCCAATCAGGACGTCGAGGTCGATGATCTCACCCTTGCGGCAAGTGAACCAATTGCCGCGCTTGAGGGTGCCGGCCCAGACCTTCACGGCCTCATTCGGTGCAGGCTCGGTCCAGCGGCTGTAGTTGCGGTGCGCGCCGAAGTTCGAGACCAGCACGGTCTTGCCATTCACGCCCACGGCCAGCACGTCATCTGCCACGCCGACGAAGCGCCAAGTGCCGTCCTCCGGCGGTGAGACCTGGGCCTTGTAGATCACGAACCACTGCGAGGGCTTCACCACTCCGGCCAGGCCGAAGGCGGCGGGCGCGGTATCCGCACCCACGGCGGGGACGTAGACCTGGGTGGCATAGATCGGCTTGGTGCCGCGGAAGTAGCGGCTGAGCACACTCTCGTCCCAGCCGCTGTCCACGAACTCGCCCAGGGTCTTGAGGTGATCGATATTGGACGGCAGGGGCTGGCGTTTCTGGTTCTGCTTCAGGTCGTAGAAGATACCTAACAGGGTGCCGTCCGACTTCTCCTGCGAGCCGAAGACGCTCTCCTGGGCGCGGACTGCGCCGGTGAGTGCGAGGGCCAGTGCGGCGATGAGCGATGTTGCCTGGGATGCGTTCATTCTTCCGCGAGCTTCTTGATGTATTCCTTCACCATCCCCTCGTACTCCGGTGCCACCTTCTCCTGCTGGAGCAGGTTCAGGGCATCGCGCTGCGCCTTGCCTGCCGCGGCATTCGCAGCGTAGCCGGGGCCGCCCTTGCCAGCGGCCTTGCCGGTCCCGCCTTCGCCCTGGCCTTGGCCGCTGCCCGGCTCCTGCTTGCTCATATCGGCCAGCGCCATTTGATTCAGGGTATTCTGGAGGGTGGCGAGCGAACGGTCGATGCCTTCGCGAATGCGGTAGATGTGATGCTCCGCGCGACCCTTCCGCGCTTCCAGTGAGCGGGACTGCACGTCATCGAGGTCCTTTTGCACCGCTGCTTCCGCGTCCTGCATGCCCTTCAGCGTGCTGCGGGCCGCGGCTACCTTGGCGTCGGTGCCATCGAGGGGCTGTGCGAAGCCGTCTTCATTGCGGGCTGCGATCTTGTAGGCGGCATCGGACTGGGCGCGCGCTTCTGTTAGATCGTTGATCGCGCCGCGCAGGGCTTGTTCCTGGAGGCTCATGCCCGCCATGGCCGCGGCGTTTTGGGCCGCCATCGCCTTGTCCTGGAGCTTGCGGCCGAGGTCGGCGAGTTGATTGGAGAAGTCGCGTTGGGCATTCGCCATGCCGTTTCGGAAGTCGGGATTCGCCGCGAAGGCGTCCTTCGTGGAATTCTGGGCTAGCGATTGGGAAGTGGCCTGCGCTTGCTTCATGGACTCGCCCAGTGCGGAATCGAGCGCCATGGCCCGTGACTGCAAGGGCTCCAGGCCATCGCTGACTTCGGATTGCTCGTTGCGGCGGTCCTTCGCCTGTTCGGGATCGACGGTGCCGCGGGTCTTGTTCGAGTTGTCGCGCTCCTTCGCAGCCAGTTCGGCAAGCTGCGCGGCCATCTCCCAGGCGCGCTCTTCCTCGGGTCGCGCTGCATCCAGCGCGGCGAGCATCGATTGCAGGGTATCGCGCAGCTCGGCTTGCTTGTCGGGAGACAAGGTCTGTGCCGCTTCTGCGGCCTTGCCCTCGAGCCCGGCCTGACTGGCGATCTCTGCAGCGGTCTTCAGGGCCGGTGCCACCTCGCCCGCTTGCGCGAGCTGCCGCAGCGATTCGCTCATGAGCTTGATCTCCTGCTCAAGGTTCGCCTGCTCGGCTTTGCGCGCGGCGAGCTGCTGAGGACTGCTCTCCGGCAACTCGCGGGTCTTCCGGAGGTTCGCGGTCTGGCGATCTAACAAGCCCTCCAATCGCCCGCGCATGGCTCCCGCCGCGGCCTGGCGGGAGAGGCGGTCCGCCACCTCGCGCAGTTTTAGTTGGATGCGCTTCTGGCCTTCATCGGCACGCTGGAGATCGACCTTCGCCTCCGGGCCTGCGCGGCTCGCGGACAGCAGTTGGGCAGAGACCTCGGGCATCGACTTGCCGGTGAGGTCTTGGAGTGAGCGGACACCGGCTTGCAGTTGCTCCACTTCCCCCGCGGCGGCCTTGTATTGGCCATACTCCGCGGCCAGCTCGCCGAGCTGGGCCTCAAGCTCCGCGGTGGCAAGCCGGAGTTGCTCCTGGGCCACGCTGCCGCGGTAGGCATTGCCCTCGGCATGGACCGGGGCGGCAAGGCAGAGCAGCGACAGGAGGGTGCGTTTCATCGCAGGGATTCTTCGGTGTCGCGGTTCAGGGCGCGTTGCTGCTGGTAGAGCTGCTCCAGTGCGGCGGCCTTGGCAGAGAGGAGTTCCAGCAGTTCCTGCCGCTTCTCTTCCTCCGTGACAATTCTTACGGTGCGCGTCGTACTTCGCGCCACGGTGGGACCGGCGATGCCGTTGTTGTCCTCGACCTCCAGCCAGAAGGTCACACTGCCGCCGGTGGGCACCGCTGGCATGAGCTTGCCGAGGTCCCACAAAAAATCGCCTTGCAGCACCGGCTTGCCGGGAGTGCCCAGCTCGAACTTGCCGGCCTCGGAATCGCGCAGCTCGCCATTCGCGAGCGGGCGGGAAATACGGTAGAGCAGCGCCACTGAGGCCAGGCCGAAGTCATCGCGGGCCTCGAAGTGGAGGGGCAGCTTGGCATTCATCACTGCCGTGAGGTTCTCCTCCGCGGGCTTGGACAGGGTGATGGACGGCGGCTTATCCACCACGAGTTCGACGCGATAGGGCGCTTGCTCCGACGATCGCTCGCCATCCGCGGCCTCAAGCTGCAGGGTGAAGGATTTCAAGCCGCTGCCGGGCACGGCGAAGCTGGCCTCGAAGCTCTCGCTCTGCGCGACGACAGGGAAGCGCTCGCCGCTATCCCACACGAGGGAGCCGCCTCTGAGCGGCTTGGTCGCGCTGCCCTGGATACGCAGTGTGCCGCCTTCCAATAGCTTGAGCGTGGTCGGAGGAAGAAGCGCATCCGGCAGGCCGGTGTAGGCCGGGTAGGCCTGGGTGAAGCTGATCTCACGGACCGCGGGGAGGTAGCGGACCTTCACGTGATGCTCCTCCCCCACCCCGTCATTCAGCTCAAAGCGATAGGAGAAGGGCTCGCGGATGTTCGATAGCTCGCGCGTGAAGGCTTCTCCCGCTACCGCCACGGGGATGCGCTCCGCCGGCTTCCTCTCGCGCGTGACGATGAGATTGCCACTGGATGGGATGAAGCCGGCGGCGCTAGCCTTCAAGGTGAGTGAGCCGCCTTCCGTGACTTCGAGATCGCGCGTCTCCGCAAGCACCCGGGTGCGGGCGGGATAGGCTTCCTCCGAAAGGAAGATCCGCCGCAGGGCGAGGCCCGATAGAGGCGCGGCAAGCATGAAGGATAGCAGCGCCGCGGCCGCGGGGAAGGCCCTACCTAACAGCAGCGCCCGCAAGCGCCCAGCACTGACCACTTCCTTGCCAAGATCCTTGCCGCCGATGCGGGATGCGGTCTCCTCCAGCAGTTGCCCGACGAGCAAGCGCGACTCCGGCGGACAAGCGCCGCTGCCGAGTTGCCAGGAGGAGATCAGCGCGGAGCCGAGCTCCGGCATGGCGCGCTCGACAAGCAGTGCTGCCTTCCTCCGGTCCAGGCGTTGCCGCCATGGCAAGAGGACATGCCGCCGCATCAGCCAGCCGAACAGGACCATGTCCGCCAGCAGCAAACCTGCACGCATGCCCCAAGGCAAATGCAGCAGGCGGTCCGCGATGCCTTGCAAGAACCAGGCCGACGAAAGCGCCGCCACCGCCATGGCCGGGAACTCCGCCAAACGTAGTAGCAGATGCCGCCGCCGCACGCGATCCAGCGCGCGGGTGAGTGAGGTGGGCATGCTGAGGGGCGCGCTCATCACTTCAGACGGCTCCTCCTGCGCCACAACCACTCTCCCGAGAACAGGGCGATCAAGGCCGCGAGGATCCACGGCGACTCATAGAGCGCGACCTTGCGGTGGATGTCCACCCGCGAGACCGCGGCGGAGACCAGCGCGGGCAGGCCGTCCAGATCCTCCTCGCGCAGGAACTTGCCGCCCGAAACCGCGGCCATCTCCTTGAGCAAGGTGTCATTGAGCGAGGTCTGGAGTTTCTCCTCGTTCGCATCCACCACCTCGAAGTTGATCACGCCTTCCGGATCGCGTGTGGTGTGGAAGGAATACTTGCCGGTAGCGGTGGGCACGAACTCGCCGCGGAAGGAATTCTTGTCCAGCGCGGTCAGCAGCAGGGGCTCGCTGCGGCCCTCCGTGGAAACCTCGCCTTCGAGGCTCGGCACCATCAGCGGGGCATAGCCCGCCTCGTAGGCCTTGCCGCTGATCACCACGCGCTCGCCGGTGCGGTAGCGGACGCGGTCCGTCTTCATCTGCGTGAGCGGCGAGGCACTCTCTAACAACTGCAGCGAGAGCGACTGCATGATCTGGCCCCACAAGATGGAGTAATACTTCTGCCCGGTCTTGCTGCGCCAGCGGTAGGTCTCATCCGTGCCAAAGTAGACGCACTTGCCGGAGCCATAGCCCTGCATCGCGAAGACCGGCGTCTTGCCATAGCGGCCCGCGGTGGAGGCGCGTGAATCCACCAGCAGCACTTCCGCACCGGGCTTGGCACGGGATACCGGTGCGACCCAGCGCACGCCCTGGAAGTTCTGCCAGATGCGCTGGTTCTCCGCCTCGTCCGCGGCCATGCGCAGGAAGGGCGAGCGGCGGCCCGCGGGCGTGAGTTCCAGTGCGAAGGGCGCGGGCTCACGGCGCTGGCGCGATGTCTCTGGCACCACCGGCAAGAGCTTCTCCAGCGGCGTGCCGGTGTAGGAGCCTGGATTGAAGTTCGAGCCCGCGAGGAAGATGATGCCGCCGCCCGCCTCCACCCATTCCGCGATCATCTCCATACGCTGCCGGCCCAGATCGGCTGGCTTCACATCGCCAAGGATCATGACTTGCGAGGCGAAGATATCTTCTCGTGTGCTGGGCACGGCGGGGAGGAAGGTGGACTGGGAACCTTGCGAGAGGCCGGGCTCGCCATCGATCATCGCGCAGTGGACCTTCAGGCGCGGATCGCGCTGCAGGTAGTCGAGCAGGTAGCGGAAATCCCAGCGCGGCTCCTGCTCGATCAAGAGCACATCGAACTTCCGGTCGGTGACCCGCAGTGTGGACTCGCGGCGGTTGTTCGCGCCGCTGACTTCCGCGGGATCGGTCTCGGCCACGACTTCGAGCTTCAGCTCGCCGGCATGGGGCGGGATCACGTCGAAGCTCGCCTCCTGCTCGCCATCACCGGTGAAGCTGAGCTCCGTCTCGCCGGCCTGCACGCCATCGATCATGAGCGCGAGCTTCACGGTCTTCCCGCCGAGGCCGCGCATGGCGACACGCGCTTTCACCTCAATGCGCTCGCCGGCGAAGGCGAGGCTGGGATGCTCCAACGAGAGCAGCTCAATGTCCGGCGGCGAGGCGACGCCGACACCGTAGAGGAAGAGCGGCAGCTTGCGCTCCTTCGCCATGCGCGCGGCATCCAGTGGCAGGGAGCCGTGGTTGTTGCCGCCATCACTGATCACGATCACGCCGCCGAGGGCGCGCTGCTCCTTGAGCAGGCGGCTGAGCGCATCGCCGAGTGCGGTGAGCGGCTGTTTTGCATCGAGCACGGGAAAGCTGTTAGATCCTTCACGGTTTAGGTTCTCGCCGAAGCTGAAGAACTCCAGGTCCGCTTGCTTCGCGATGCGCGGCCAGAGATCGAGTTTCTTGTTAGACGCGATGGCATCTACGATCTGCATGCGGGTGAGATTGGCCGAAGCGCCTGTGGGATCGCCCGTGGCGATGGCAGCGCGCTTCAGGTCCTCCGGCGTCTCGCGGCGATCGGGCAGGGCCATGCTCTGCGATGCATCCACCAACACTGCCCAAGGCTGGCGGACGGGCTTGCTCTCGGTGAGGCGCAGGACGGGCAGTGTCAGGAGCGCGGCCAGCAGGGCGCACGCCGTTAGACGCAGTAGGCCCATGCCGAGCAAGCTGCCACGGCTCGCCCGCCCCGCGAGGCGTGCATAGGTAAAGGCGGCAGCACCTGTTAGAACCAGGAAGACCGCGAAGGCCCAAGCCGGCGAGAGCCCCTCATACGCGACACTCCAGGAGCGTGCGGTATCGGCCATGGATGAAGGGATCGCATTCATGTCAGCGGGCCATGGTCACGCGATGCGCGAAGAAGCACTCCACCAGCGCCAGGCCGGTGAGCGCCCACAACAGCATGGGCAGGAAATCCCTCGTCACCACCAAGTGCCCGGCAGTGGCGGTCGGCTCACGCGGCACGCCGGTCCAAGCGGCAAGATCCGCCGGGGAGATTGCTTGGAGATTTGATTCCTCCGGGTCCAGGCCTACCGTGAAGACAGCCACGGGCTCGCCATCGATCGAAGCCCGATAGATGCCCTGGTGCCAAGTGTCATCGGCCCGGAGTACGGCGCCCTCCGTACTTGATTCCAGCCTCCCGCCGCCGCGCTCCCCATGCGGGCCGGGGAGACGCAGGGTGAAGTTCTTCCCGCCTTCCTCTGCGGGCAGGATCCTGCGGAAGATCTCTCCGGGCCGCAGGTTCAGGCTCCCCTGTCCGCTGCGGTCCAGCTCGCCGAGCAGGCGCTGGAAGAAGGGTACGAAGGCAGGGTGCAGCGGCAGGTTGGTCCACGCCGGATCCAGCGGCGCGGCGAAGAGCACCAGGCTGCCCGCGCCATGCTTCGCAAGCACCACGCCGGGGCTGCCATCGGATAGAGCCACCACGGTTTCGCCATCCTTCAATTGCAGCGGGTAGTGCCGCGACAAGGTGACGGTGGACAGCGAGCCATTCGCCGGATCATTCCAGTAGCGGGTGATCGCATGGGTGAGTCCCCTGCCCTGCCAGGTGAGAGCGGTGCCAACTGCCTCTTCACCGGTAGCGGCGGAGAGCGTGGCAGGCAAGAGTTTGTCCAGCCCGCCCGGAGCTCCGGGAAAGACCAGGAGATTACCACCCTTGGAAAGATAGCGATCTAACAAGTCTACCATGGCTGGGGGCAAGCTCTCCACTTCGCAAAGCACGATCGCGAAGGGGCGTTCATCTCTTGCGAGCAGCGCGGGCAGATCCGCGGTCTCCGTCATGAACGGCGCGAGGAAGAACTTACCGGCTTCCTCCGCGGCGACGGGTGCGATGGCCTTCGCGACGAAGCCAGCGCTGACGCTGCTTGGATTCACCACCAGCACGTCCTTGCGCCGTGCCACATCCAGCGCCAGTGAGCGGCGGTTGTCCGCCGCCAGCGCGTCTGCGGGAAGACCCGCGGTGATCGCTTGCGGCCCTGCTTCCGGAAAGGTGAAGGGCAGCACGACATCAGCCGCTGCACCGGGGGCGATGCGCGGGATGGACAGCGAGCCCGCAGACGTGCCGTCATCCAGCGTGAACTCCACGGGCACATTCAGCGCTTCCGTGGCGGAGGCGTTCAGGACCTTGGCATGGATCTTCAGCGGGCGGCCCACCGCCGGGATCTCCGCGCCGGTCTCCAGCGAGACGATGCCGAGATTTGCTTCCGCCTCATCGCCGATGAGAATGGGACGAATCACGATCTCCGGGTGCTCGCGCGCGAGACGCTTCAATGCCTCGGGATCGCGCAGAAGCGAGCGCTGGCCATCCGTGTAGATGCGGATCTCCTTGGGGCGATCGCTCGCGGCGGCGAGGGCATCCACGGCCATGGCGAGCGAGTGCATCAGCTCGCTGCCCTTGTCGCTCACGCCTGACTGGTCGAGTGCATTGCGCAGCAGCACGGGATCATCCACCGGTTGTGCGATCAAGGGCTCGGGCGTGTCCGAGACGAGGATCAGGCCGACTTCGGAGCGCGGATGGATGCCATCCAGCCAGGTCCGGATCTCCTGCTTGGCCTGTTCGAAGCAAGTCGATGCCCCGGCGCTGCGGCCCATGCTCGCGGAATTATCTAACAAGATCACGGCGGCCACCGGCCCATCCGCCTCGCCGTCCTTCGCCAGGCCCTTCAGCACCGGCCGGGCGAAGGCGATGACGGCGAGGGCCACCAGGGCGCAGCGCAGGAGCAGGAGGATCAGGTCATCCAGCTTCACGCGGCGCTCCTCCTGCCTCACGCTGTCGAGCAGGAGCTTCATCGCGCCCCAGTCCGTGTGCTTCACACGGAACTTGTTCAGCAGGTGGATCAGCACCGGGATGCCCACCGCCGCCAGCCCCGCGAGCACCCATGGAGAGAGGAAGCTCATGTCCGGTTCAGCGCGCGGCCTTCTGCCGGAAGGCGAGGTAGCCGCTCAGGGTTTCAGCGAGGTTCTTGCCCGTGTCCACGAGCAGGTAGTGGGCCTGGAATTTCTCGCAAGTGCCGCGCACGCGGGCCAGGAAGGCATCGAGGTTGCGCAGGTAGGTCTTGCGGAAGTCGGCGGGAGAAATCTTGAGGCGGTCCGGGCCTTCGAGGTTGCGGAACTCCCAGGTGCCATCGAAGGGGAAGCTCAGCTCGTGCGGGTCCAGGGTGTGGAAGACGATCACCTCGTGGCCGCCGCAGGTGAGGCGCTCAAGACCTCGGGCCAGGCCTTCCTCATCATCCAGCAGATCGCTTATGATGATGGTGATCCCGCGTTTGCGGGCCTCACGGGAGACTTGCAGCAGGGATTCACCGAGACTGGTCTTCGCCGAGCCCTGGAAGCGAGCAAGCCGCTCCATGATCTGGCGGATGCTGCCCGGGCTATCCGTGCGCGGCATGTAGTCCTGCAGCTTTTCATCCACCAGCGCGAGCGCCACGGCATCCCGCTGCAAGAGGACCACCTGCGCCAGGCAGGCGGCCAGGACCTTCGCGAAGTGAAGCTTGGTCAATTTACTAGACCCATAGTTCATGGACGCGCTGCCATCGACCACGAGGTGGGTCACGAAGTTCGTGTCCTGCTCATACTGGCGGATGTAGTAGCGGTCCGAGCGACCGAGGACTTTCCAGTCGAGGTGGCGCGTGTCATCGCCCACGGTGTATTCGCGGTGCTGCGCGAACTCGATGGCGAAGCCGTGGTAGGGCGAGCGGTGCTCACCCACGCGGTAGCCCTCCACGATCTTGCGGGCCATGAGGCCGAGCGCATCGCCCCGCGATACCGCTTCGGGATCGAGCAGGTCAGGATTCATGAGGCGGGATCGCGGCGAGGATGCGCTTCACGATTTCATCCGGCGTGATGCCTTCGCTCTGCGCGGTGAAATTCACGGCGATGCGGTGGCGCAAGATCGAGGGCGCGACCGCGGCCACATCCGCGCAGGCGGCATAGACCCGGCCACGCAGCAGAGCATGCGCCTTCGCCGCCATGACCAGCGCCAGGCTGGCGCGCGGGCCCGCACCGAAGCTGAGGTAGCGCACTGCATCCGCGCAGCCTTCCTTTGGCCGCGTGGCGCGCACGATCTTCAGCGCATATTGGAAGATGTGATCAGCCACCGGAATCTTGAGCACGGTCTCCTGCATCTCCGCGATGGCCGCGGCATCCAGCACCGGTTTGGGTGCTTCGCCTTTGCCGCGGGTGCCGCGCTTCATCACTTCCAGCTCTTCTTCTTCCGAAGGGTAGTCCACGTGGATGAGGAACATGAAGCGGTCGAGCTGCGCCTCCGGAAGCGGGTAGGTTCCCTCCTGTTCCAATGGATTCTGCGTGGCCAGCACGAAGAAGGGCACGGGTAGCGGACGTGTGACTCCGCCTACCGTGACGCGGCGCTCTTGCATCGCCTCCAGCATCGCGGCCTGGGTCTTGGGCGGCGTGCGGTTGATCTCGTCTGCCAGCACGATGTTCGCGAAGATCGGGCCGGGGTGGAACTTGAAGCTCTTCTCGCCCGTGCCGGGATCCGAGTGGATCACCTCCGTGCCGGTGATGTCCGAGGGCATGAGGTCCGGCGTGAACTGGATGCGGCGGAAGCTCAGCGCCAGGGCATCCGCCAGCGTGGAGATCAGCAGCGTCTTGGCCAAGCCGGGCACGCCTACCAGCAGCGCATGGCTCTTCGTCAGGATAGAGATCATGATCTCCTCGATCACCTGGCGCTGGCCGACGATGACCTTCGCGAGTTCATTCTCCACCGCGGTGTAGAGCTGCCGACACTCCGTCACTGCCTCGGGCCGGATGGCTAGCACGGCGCTATCGCTGTCACTTTCCTCGGCGCGTCTGGGCAGGGTCATGGTTTCAGCGGGTGTCATGATCGGGAAAAGAGGACTTCCCGGCATCCTACCGGGTGGGGGCCCGGATTCTCAATGCATTTCGGGAAAACCCACCCGATGTGGGGGGCGGCGGGTTCGCGATTGGCGATCGCGGGGAGGGACCGCTCTTGCGGATTGCAAAGCCGCGCTCCTAGACTCGGCCACATGGCCGATACCATCCAATGCGTCCAGTGGGCGCTCGATCAGCAGTGCCTCCTGCGCCATCCCGGAGCGGAAGAGGATATCGGCAAGTCCGTTCCCAGCCACGCGATCGACGCCATCGCCCGTGCCAACTTCTATGGCCGGGGCCTCGGGAAGAAGCAGCGCGATGGATTCGGCGTTTACGGCGATGTCTGTGTGACCTCGCACTCCTACGGGGCCCGTCCCGGAGGAAGAAAGGCGGGCCTAATGCCGAAAGTTCCTGCAAGTGGCTTTATTGCCTCCAAGGAATTCGCGCCCTGCGGTGGCACTGCTGCACTCGCCGCGATGTGTCGAGCCTGCCCGGCCAATGCCCAGCCAGCCACCATCGCCCAGTGCGCCGGCACGCTCGAACAATGGCCCGCCTCGCCGGAAACGGAGGCCCAACTCCAGGGAATTGTGTCACGTCTTGGCCTCGCCGCGGAGCTTGCCACCTGCTTCCCCGCAACCACACCGCTCTGGTACGGCCTGTGGGCCGTCTCGCCCGTGCCAACAAAGTCCCTGCCACTCCTTGGACTGCTTCTTTCGGAGATGCTCGAGGAAGATCGCCGGGAGATGGAACTTAATCACCGGGTCGACCAGCGGCAGATCGATGACTTCACCCGCACGATCGAAGCCATCGCCGTGGCCCGCAAGACCGGGATTGCGCTGCACGTCGAACTCAGTCCGCTCGGACACACGGACTTCGGAGTCTACACCATCTTCCCGCATTGCCCTTTCTGCAAAGCCACCGCACGCACCGAACGCTGGCAAGCGCGCTACCCAACCCAGCTCCACACTTGCCAGGTTTGCGGCACGCGCTTCTCTCCAGCCGAGACTTCATCCTCCAAGCGGATGAAATGGGAGCGGGACGAATTGAAGGACCAGCTCGGTGAGGATGGGTTCCGCCGTTTCCTCGGGGAGTATCTGCTGGCCTGTGGTGAGCAGCCTTCGGAGATCGAGGGCATCATCGAGGCCACGGAGCAAAAGGAGCGCGAATTTCAGGAGCGGCGGCGGCAGATCCAGGAGGAAGAGCGGCGCAAACGCGAATATCTTGAGCGACACGTCTATCAGGGACTGCAACGCGTCGCGGCGCCGCCATCGGAATTTCCCGACGATGAGGATGAAGATGACGGAGATCAGGACGGTGTGGAGAAGCCAGTGGCTCCGCCGTACTTCGGCCCGGAGAGCTTGTCTGAAATCCTGCGGCGCTGCGAGGAGCTGGGGATCGCCGTGACCGCGCTTACCCACCATTCCCGCGACCATACCAAGTCGCGTTATGCCAGCCCCGGCAGGAAAGAGGGCACTGCCCGCGCCATCTTCGAGAAATGGAGGGCGGAGGGATGCTCCGAGACCTTTTATGCAGCCTGCCGGGTGCCGAAGGCACTGCTGGAGAAGGAAGGCTAAGGTGTGAATTGGGAGCGGCATGTGGAGTGCGGTGGCTCGACACCGCTTCGGCTTCGGGTTGGTGATGCTGAGGAAGACGGCCACGGATCGGCGGTGAGTGTGCGCTCTGGCGGGCACTTCGGTCACACTGCGGGGTAGGGCCACGAACGGGTGAATCCGAGCGCCCCGCAGCCAAAGCGGTGTCGTGCCACCGCACTCCACAGGATACAACTCGCGTGCGGCACTTCCTCCGGATCTTGGCAAAGAAGGCGACTTCAAAGCATGCACGGAGAACGCTTCAAGCCCGTGGGATGGAGCGGAGCTTGAGGGACCGTTCTTGCGGCTTGCAAAGCCGCGCTCCGGAACGGCCGCGCTCCGGATTCACCCGCCGCGCTGCATGCCCATGTATTTCAGTGCGGCTTCGGTGCGGCCGTGGACGTGGAGTTTCTCGTAGATCTGCTTGAGGTGCCAGCGGACGGTCTCGATGGTGATGTTCAGCTCGCTGGCGATTTCCTTGTTAGACAGTCCCTTCGAGAGGCTGTTGAGGACCTCGGTCTCGCGGCGGGAGAGGAAGACGTCGGTGTTCGGGCTCTTGGCGGCCTCGCGGAAGGAGGCGACGACCTTGCGGGCGATGATGCTGGTCATGGGTGCTCCGCCATCGAGCATGCTCTTCACGGCTTCCACCACCTCGGCGGGCTTGCTGCGCTTCAGGATGTAGCCGCTGGCGCCGGCCTTGAAGGCCTCGAAGATCTTCTCCTCATCCTCATACACGGTGAGCATGAGGATGGAGAGGTTCGGCAGGATGGCCTTGAGCTTGGCGGCGCACTCGATGCCGGAGAGGTTCGGCAGATGGATGTCCATCATCACGAGGTCCGGCTTGAGGATGGGGATCATCTTCAGGCCCTCCTCCGCGGAGGCGAAGGTGCCGGCGCACTCGCAGCCGGGGATGCTATTGACCAGTTCTTCCAGGCAGCCGCGGACGACGTGGTTGTCTTCTACTATGGCGATGGAGGGCATGGGCGAGGGAATTTCAGATTTGAGATTTGAGATTTCAGATTGGGAGAAGAAGGCACCTGGCTAGTGGCTGGCGCGGGAAAGGGGGACGGTGAGTTCGATGCGGGTGCCGGTGCCGGGGGTGCTGGTGATGTGGCAGGTGCCGCTGATGGATTCCATGCGGCGCTGGAAGTTCGCTAGGCCGCTGTGGTCGGGGTCCTGGGTGGCGGCGGGGTCGAAGCCGCGGCCGGAGTCTTCGATGATGATGGTGAGGATGCCTTCGTGCGCGGCGATGGCGAGGTGGCAATCGGCGGAGCCGGAGTGCTTCATCACGTTGTTCACCGCTTCGTTCACGGCGAGCAGGAGTTGGTGGCGGACATCGGAATCGAGCACCATTTTGGGCAAGGCCTCATCCACGGAGAGGCGGCAGCGGATGCCAGCGGCGCGCAAGCTTTCCTCGGTCCGGGAGCAGAGATAGTTCGCGGTGGAACTCAGGGTGTCATTGGCCGGGTTCACGGTCCACACGATCTCATCAAGCGAGCGGGTCATGCGCTGCACGCGCTCCACGATGCCGGCCACGCGCTGGCGCAGCGGGCCTTCCGGCACGGCATCCGCGGCGAGGGTGCCGAGGAAGTTCACTTCTGTTAGACTGGCGCCGAGATCATCGTGCAGGTCGCTGGCGATGCGCGCCCGCTCGCGCTCCACGCGCTGCTCCTGGTAGAGCAGGGCCATGCGCTTGCGGATGCGGCGCAGCGACCAGGCACGGATGGCGACGCCTAACAGAACGAGCAGTGCTGCCACCGCCGGAATGCGGAAGGCCAGGGTCTGGTGGAAGAAGGGCTGGATCTCCACGCCCACCGCCGCGGGCCGCGGCGTCCAGGTGCCATCGCGCCCCGCCACCGCGGCCTGGAAGCGATAAGAGCCCGGCGGCAGCGAGGCGTAGCTGGCCACGCGGCCGCCATCGCTCTCCTGCCACTCGTTCTCCAGGCCGCTCATGCGATAGCGGATGCGGACGCGCTCCGGAGCCACGAATTCCGGCGAGGCGAGGCGGATCTTGAGCGTGCCCGAGCCGGGCGAAACCACCACCTCTTCACGATACAGCGGCCCCTCCTTCTGCCATAGCGGGCCGCGGTCCGTGGCGGCGGATTCGATCGAGATCGCGGGCCGGCGCGGTGCCTTGGAAAACTTGCGCGGGTCCAGGTGGATGGCACCAGAAGCCAGGGAGAACCACAGGCTGCCATCCTCCGGGGAGCGCACGCAGAGATTCCCGTGCTCACCGCTGAACTGCGGCGTGGGCAGGCCATCCTCACGACCGAGCCGGATGCCGCTGAAGCGCTTCACCGGACCCGCCTCGAATTCCGCGCGGGACAGGCGCTGCAAGCCGGAGTCCGTGCCGACCCACAAGTTACCCCCGTCCTTCTCCTCTAACAGCTGCACCACGATGTCGCTGACCAGCCCCTGCTCGGTGGTCCAGCGGTCGAGCTTGCCCTCGCGATAGCGCAGCAGCCCCTGCCCGAGCGTGCCGATCCACAGCTCACCCGCCGCGCCTTCTAACAGAACGCTGGGATTCAGCACATCCTTCCCCGCTTCCTCGCCGATGCGTTGCCACTCCTCCCCCGCCCTGCGCCAGAGGCCTTGGGAACCGCAAGCTGCCCAGATGTTCCCCGCGCGGTCTTCCAGGATATCGTGGACCCGCGCCTGATCGCCCTGCGGCCCGCCAAGCTGGCTCACCTTTCCATCCTTCCAGCACCAGACCCCGCGATCGTGCGTGCCGATCAAAAGGCGCCCGTCCCTGCCCTCAAAGAGCGCGGAGATCGAGGCCGGCGTCTGACCGCTTTCCAGCGGGACCGTCTCGAAGGAATCGCCATGGATCCGCAGCAGGCCATCGCGATAGGTGCCCGCCCACAGGCTGCCATCGCCGGCGGCACAGAGCGACCAGATCAGCCCGTTCTCCGGCAGCTTGAGCCGCGGGAATGCCGGGACGAAGCGCCCACCACTAAAGCGCAAGATGCCGCCGCCATCCGTGCCCGCCAGCACGGCCCCATCCTTCGCGATCACCAGCGAGGAAGTCACCGTGCGCCCCAAGCCCTCCGCGGAGGCATAGCTTTCAAAGGGCCGGCGGCGGAGCAGGTTCAGGCCGCCGCCATTGGTGCCTGCCCAGAGCATGCCATCCTCATCCACCAGCAGCGCGCGCACATCATCCAGGGAGATCTGGCCGCGCGCGGCATCCAGCGATGACCAGCCGTGATCGTCCAGGCACAGCAAGCCGCGGTCACGGGTGGCGATCCACAGCGTGCCTTCCGGCCCCGCGGTGCAGGCCAGGTTCGGGCAGGTATCGCCGCCCGGCATGGACTCCGCGAGATTCTCCCACTCGCCATCGCGGTCCCGCAGCAGCACGCCGCTGCCGCAGATGACCATGCGCCCCTGGGGATCGCGGGCGAGATCGCGCAAGTCATGGCCATTCCACGGGCCCGGCACCGAGACCGCCACACCCGGCTGGTCCGGATACCAGCGGCAGAGGTGCCCGGCTGTTAGAATCCACAGGCCGCCGAAACCGTCATCGAGGAAGGAGCGCGTGTCCGCGGGAATGTCTCCCAGATCGATCTTGGTGAGTTGGCCGCGGGACCAACGCCAGCAGCCGCGATACATGCCCAGCCAGATCGAGCCGTCCTGCGCCTCACCGATCGAAAAGACCGACTCCGCGGGCAGCCCCGGCAGCACCGTCCACTTGCCCTGCTCATGGTAGGCGGCACCGCGCCGCGTGCCCGCCCACACGCGCCCGGCGCGGTCCAGGTGCAGGGCATGGACCTGTGTGTCCGGCAGCCCCTCCCCTAGCGAGTGGATCTCGAAGCGCACGCCATCGAAGCGCGCCACGCCCGCGCCGGTGCCGATCCACAGGAAGCCCGCGGCATCCCGCGCCACACCGGAGACCACGTTGCTCGGCATGCCCTCCGCGGTTTGCCAGAAGCGATTCAGGTAGCTACCGCCGGTGGGTGCAGCGCGGACCGGCGACAGCAGAGATAGCAGGGCCACGAGCATGAAAGCCCGGGCCGACAGGCTCCTGCGCTGGGTCTTGGGTTTCCGCAAGGTGATGGGGTAAAGGGTAGAACTAGGGGAAACAGCGGGAGTTTCCCGGTCCTTGCATCGCCGCGGGCATTTTGCGATACGCTCCCGCTGCGATCCCGACCACCCTCCCCACCCTGGCGGCGTTTGAAAACCACCCGCTCGGGTGGTTGTGGCCGGTGACCTGCAAGGACATCCCTCTCCCAGCGCCGGGTCGGGCCAGAAACCGTCCCGGAAAACCTGTTTGTCCCACTACCGTGCCGCCACCGAAATCCCGGGCCGCCTTGCTGATGCTGGCTGCCGCCACGCTGGCGGTGGCCGGCACCCTCGTGGCGCGGCGCAGCGGCATGCCTGGCGGGACTTCCGGCACTGCCGCGCAAACCCAGGCACAGGCGCAGGAAGCTGCTGCGGATCTGGCTGAGCTCCGGAGCATCCGCCGCGAGATGGAGGAGATCGAGGGCAAGACCCGCGCTGCGTTTCTGGAATATGCGCGCAGTCATGCGGGCCGGGCCGGGAGCGAGCTTACCGCGCTGCGCGGGGAAATCACTGCGGCCCAGGCGGAAGTCACCACGGCGCTCGAGCGCTCGGTCACGGATCTCGACCGCTTCGTGGCGATGCGCTCGAACGCGAACTACGACCGGCTGGCGGAAGCTCACGAACTCGTGGGTGAGCGGCTGGACCGCATCGGCAAACTTCAGGAGCAGGTGCTGGGGATTCTTTCGCTATGTGCGGATGCGGAGACGGCGGCGCGGGCCCAGCAGGCGGCGACCGAAGCTCAAGCAGTGGTCGCCCAAGCACTCAAGAAGCTGGAGGAAGCGCGGGGCATCGCGCGCGGCTCACGCCAGCGGACTCCGCAGGAGCAGCAGTACGAGCACTTCACCTATCACCTGGCCCGCGCCGAGCATCGCCTCGCGGAGAAGCCGGGCGAGCTGGAGGCGCTTGGGCAGCGCGGGGCCACGCTGGCCGGCATGATCTCCGGCGTGGAGCAGGCGATCGCCAAGGGCTCGGCCGAAGACCGCCCGCCACTGGAATCCCAGCTCGCGGTCCTGCGCGCCGAAGGCGATTCCGTGCAGGACAAGGCCAAGTCCGCGGACAAGCAACTGGCCGATGCGCGCAAGAATCTGGAAAAGCTGCAAGGCAAGGTGGCGGAGATCGAGGCCGCTCTAACAGCAGCGCCGCAGCCTGCCACCAGCGCGGACCAGACGCTGCGCACCCTGCATACCGCGCTGGCGGAATCGCAAAGGGCAGCGGCGAAACTCCAAGGAGCGGTCATCTCGCCAAACACCACACAGGCGCTCGCGGAGTCACAGCTTTTCGCCGCACTGCGCAGAGATGATGCCGCAAGCGACGCGGCTGCCATCGCCTCTGCCTTCCACCGGGTGCGGGCCATGGGCCTCGCGATGGAACGCCGCATCCCGCTGGAGACAGCCTTTGCGATGACGGGCCTTTCTCCCACAAGCACCGTGGCACTGCGCAGCGCCCGGGCGATGCTTGAGCAAGCGCGCGGCGGGGACCAGCCGGGCTTTCTGTTAGAGAAGATCGAGCAAGACGAGCGGGTCGAGGACCTGAGCGGCCAGTCTTCCCCGGAGATCCTGCTGCCAGGTGGTCCGGGCGGTCCGCCCCTGCTGCCGGAGCTGAGGGCCATCCCCGCGCTCTCCGCCAATACCACGGGGCTCCCCGGCGGGCTCAGCCCTTCCCGGCCCTGGGTCTTCGTCGATCATTGGCAGGTGCTCGGTCCCTTCGACAACCCGCGGCGCGAGAACCTGGACACCCGCTTCCCGCCGGAGACCGTGGTGGATCCGGAGGCCAGCTATCCGGGCAAGAACGGCGTGAGCCTCACCTGGGAGGACTGCCAGTCCGCCACGCCGAACATCCTGCCGCCCTTCCGCGCCTACAACCGCGCCCACCGGATCGAGGGCCTAACAGACGAGACCAGCTACCTCTTCAACCTCCAGTACACTGTCTACTACGCCAGCACGGAAGTGCGGCTGGAAAAGGACGCGGACCTGTGGCTGGCGATCGGCAGCGACGACCAATCGAAGATCTGGCTGAACGACCGCCTGGTGTGGTCCGGCCACAAGGGAGCGAAGCCCTGGCACGCGGACGAAGGCTACCGGAAGCTGCACTTCCGCGCGGGGATCAACCGGATTTTGTATCGCGTGGAGAACGGTAACGACCGGACGGAGTTTTCACTCTTGTTAGGGGCTGCGCGCTAAGAGAGCTCCCGCGGGCGGTGGGTAGCACCGTTTGAAAAGGAGCCAAGTCCCCGGCCTTTTTGGGGGAGCTGGGCTTGCCCCTTGACATCCCCGGAATGGGGTAGGTCCCGAACTACCCTCTCGGGTGGGTTGTCGGAAAGCGCCTAAGAATATACATAGTGTTGGCAGAATCGAGGCTCCCCGACCCTTTTAAACCCAGGTCGGTGACATGCGTGTAAATACTTCTGATTGACGCGGATGTTTTTCCGCTCTAAAAAACCCACCAAAACCTACAACCCATGACACTGAGCCACTCGCCATTCAGGAAACCGGCCAGAATCCGCACTTCGCGGGCTCGCACCGAACGCGGCTTTGCCCTCGTGATCTCGCTTTCCTTGATGGTGCTTCTCACAATTTTGGCGGTGGGGCTGCTCACGCTTTCCACCGTCTCGCTACGCGGGGCTGCGAACGCAGACGCGATGCAAGTGGCCCGTGCCAACGCGCGGATGGCGCTGACCATGGCGATCGGCCAGCTGCAGAAGCAGGCGGGGCCGGACCAGCGGATCACGGCTTCGGCATCGGTGGCGGACGAGAGTCACCCGGCCGGTGTGACCGGAACCTGGAAGTCCTGGCGCCCGAAGCCGGAAGGCTCCGACTACCGCAGCGAGAAGGCGGACCGCTTCACCGGCTACCTGATGTCGAACACCGATCCCGCCGCCAAGCCGAATGCGGGCAGCATCCCGAGCTCCGGCGAGCAAGTGCTGCTGGTGGGCAAGGGCACGCTGGGCGTGAAGCCGGACAAGAAGACCGAGGTGAATGCGCCGATCATCCCGCTGGCGGCAGCCGGCAGCAACAAGGGTGCCGCGCCGACGGGCGCCCTGGCTTGGAACACGATCGACGAAGGCGTGAAGGGCCGGATCGACCTGGCTCCAGCGGAGGACAAGAGCCAGCCGACCGACGGTGAACTGGTCAGCAAGATGGGCGCACCCGCCCGCAACAAGGCCGGCCAGCTCGATGGCCTGGACTTCCTGGATGGCAAGGTGGACGAACTCACCACCAAGCTGCCGAAGCTGGTGAGCACCGGCGAAGTGGGGCTGGCCGCCAGCACCAAGGACGTCTTCGGCAAGTATTTCCACGACTTCAGCGTGAGTTCCAACTCACTGCAGACGGATGCGGCCAACGGCGGCCTGAAGACCGACCTGAGCGTGCTCTTCGATACCGCCACCCTGCCCACCGAATACTCCACCAAGCGCCTGTATTCAAACACCAGCAGCCCGCTGCCCGGAGCCACGAATTCCGACCCGATGTGGGCGGCCCTGCAGCACTACTACCGGCTCTACCAGCGGACCACGGCCAACGACAATCCGAAGCAAGGCATGAAGGCCTTCGTCTCGCAGAACTACCGCGTGGCCCAGGTCAGCGACCAGACCCTGCGCGATGTGCGCTACGAGCCGAACATGGCCACGCTGCGTGAATCGATCATCATGCCCACCCTGTCGCGGGTGGACATCGTCTTCAGCCTGATCGGGCGGGATCCGCACGGTCCTTGGGCACCCTTGGCCACCGCGGGCTACACCAACGTGATCCACCTGATGTACCTGCCGGTGATCACGCTGCACAATCCCTACAACGTGCCGCTGCGCTTCACCGAGATCGAAGTGGAGTTCCAGGACCTGCCGATGGGCTTCCAGTTCTTCGTGGATGGCAAGCCTTGCACCGCCGGCATCAATGCCTTCAACCAGCTCTACACGGGCAAGGAAGGCGGCACCGAGCCGAAGATCTTCAAGGTCACGCTGAGCGGTGACCTGAATGCCGCAAAGGAGATCGTGATGGGCCCGGGCGAGACGCGGATCTTCGGCAAGCCCTTCCCGCCGGAATGGACCTGGGCGCAGGAAGTGGCGGCCAACGGCGACAAATTCTTCGACTGGCAGAATAACAAGACGGGCAACAGCAACCGCGTGATGCCCGGGATGATCACCGGCCCGAATGACGGCGTGGGCTATGACCTGGACTGGGTGACGCCCGGCACCAACAACGGAGCGCGGGCCGATTGGCTGAATGCGCGTTCGGCCAGCGGCATGCTGCCGGTCAAGCCGAATGAATCCGTCTCGGTCAAGTATGGCCCGAAGACGCAGATGAGCCCGGATGGCAGCAAGAACAAGTTCGCGGTGAAGATGCGCCTGAAGACCGGCACCACCGTGCGCGACTACGCAACGACCCAAGTCTTCTTCCAGAACGAGGTGAAGCTCAAGTCGATCCTGGAGGAAGGGACCTCGCCGCGCTTCACCGAGCCGCGGAGCTTCCCCGAGACCTATCCGAAGCCGACGGTGGATGCCCCGGTCACGGCCGCGAGCCTGCACGAGGACAACGGCACCCAGATCAAGAAGTACACGCATGCGCGGCCCTTCGCGATCTTCAGCCTGAGCGGCAAGACCACGCAGGAGTCCTTCACCCGCTCGCGGCCTGCGGCGGATACCGGCGCGGCGGTGCAGATGGCGACCTGCGAATTCATCACCAACACCAGCCAGGGAGCGAACCCGTATGAGTTCACCCTGACCCCGGTGCGCAGCGGCACGGCGGCCATGGAGTTCGACGGCGAGAAGGCCTTCTTCTTCGGCGGCCACGGCAACCAGCGCGGTGAGACCGCGGCGACCTACTTCGAGATCCCGGTGGCCCCGCTGCAATCGGTCGCGCAGCTGCGCCACGCGAATACCGGCACCATGGGCTCGGCCCCGTACTTCACCTACTCCGTCGGCGAGTCCCGCGCCCACCCGGCGCTGCCCTCGAACGCGGCGAAATTCAACGCCGCCAGCAACCGCACCCTGCTGGACCACTCCTGGCTGGCGAATGACCAGCTGTGGGACAAGTACTACTTCTCCACCCTGGCCTCGCTGCAAGGGACCGGCTACACCGGGAGTGCCGCCAAGAGCGAAGTGGAACTGGCGAATGACTTCTTCGCCGGCACGAGCAAGCTGCCAAACCCGCGCAACATCGCCTGCCTGCCGGCTGGCATGGCTTCCGCCGATGCGGCCTCCAAGGCGATCGAAGTGGGCGGTGCGAAGTCCGCGGCCTACCTGATGACGCGCGGCGGCTTCAACGTGAACAGCACCTCCGAGTCCGCCTGGGTTTCCGTGCTCTCCGCCCTGTCCGATGCCCCGGTGCCGATCTTCGGCGGATCCGTGGAAAGCACCGGCAAGGATGTGCCGATGCTGCGCACCCGCCGCCCCAGCGCCGGTAGCAACTCCGGCGGCCGGCCGCTCGACCAGCTCTGGAACAGCTACCGCAAGCTCAATAGCGGCGAGATCCACACCCTGGCCCAGGAGATGGTGAAGCAGGTGCGCAAACGCGGCCCCTTCCTCTCGATGGCCGACTTCGTGAACCGCAACCTGGCGGACAGCGAGCTGGCCAAGAACGGCGCAGTGCAAGCCGCGCTCGACGCGAGCGGGATCAACGGGATCATCAACTCGAACGCGCTCAACGTTGACCCGACCCTGGCCGCCACTTACAACTGGAAGAACCCTTCCGTGATCACCAACACCAACACCGCGGTGGGCACCCCGGGCGACATCACGCAGGGTGACGTGCTCACGGCGATCGGCTCCTTCGCCACGGTGCGCTCGGATACCTTCAAGATCCGCGCCTATGGCGAGGCCCGCGACAAGGACAACAAGGTGATCGCCCGCGCCTGGTGCGAGGCCGTGGTGCAGCGCTTCCCCGACTACGTGGATTCCCACGATGCGCCGGAAGTGATGCCGGACGCGAACGCGAACACCATGCAGAAGGCCAACCAGAACTTCGGCCGCCGCTTCCAGACCATTTCCTTCCGCTGGATGAACAAGGACGAGGTGTGAGGCTTCAAGGGCCAAGGGGAAGAAACTCCAAATCCCAAACTCGAAATTCCAAGGAACAGCCTTCAAGGGCGCGCCCGTTGAAAAGCGGCGCGCCCTTCCTCTTGGGGGCGATGGAATGGAAGAAGAACTGGAGCCTCCCCTTTGAGATCCGAACCCTGAGTTCTGGAATTTGAGATTTGGAATTTGGAATTTAGAGTTTCTCCCCCTTTGCACTCGGCACTTCTTCTCCCCTTCGCACTTTTCTCCCTTGGCACTTCCCCGTGAGGGGCCATTGTTTCTCCCAATCGTATCAGCCATTTTACCGTGAACCTGACGCACCGTTTTCTCATCGCAGCCGCCGCCGTCCTTTGCGCTTCGGGCGCAGGGGTCCAGGCGCAGACCCGCAAGGTCCAGTTCCGCACGCTCTGCCTGCAGCACGTGAAGGACACAACGGAGGTGATGCTGGCCGCAGAAAAGGCGGATCAACCGGGCACGACGGTGCCGCTCTACACCGGCTCCATGTCGCAGGTGATCGAGGGGACCTTCACCACGACCAACGCGATCTTCTTCGGCAAGGCCATGGGGCCGGACGGCAAGCCGGTGGTGGTGGCCACTGCGCCGCTGTCCAAGTCGTCGCGCCAGCTCTTCGTCTTCACCCCGGCCAAGGCGGACGCCAAGACGCCCTATGAGCTGCAGGCCTACGATGACGACACGGACACCTTCAAACTCGGTTCGGTCCGCGCCATCAACCTGGCACCCGTGCCGGTGCGCTTCGTGATCGCCGGGTCCACCACGCCGCAGATCCCCACCGGCCGCCACGCGATCTTCCCGCAGTCCACGAAGGTGGATGAGTATAACATGTATCAAGCCGCGGTGGAGTTCCTCAGCGGTGATGGCAAGTGGTTCAGCGCCTACAAGTCGAGCTGGAAGGCGAGCGAGGGACGCCGTGACGTGGTGATCACGCTGGTCGACGAGCAGTTCAAGCAGCCGACCGTAAAGGTCTTCTCCGACATCCCGCCGTGGACGGAGCCTACGCCGACGGCGAAGCCCTGAGTGGAGAGGCTCTGGCAAGATCAACAAGCCCCCGCGACCGCAAGGTCCGGGGGCTTTTTCGTGCCCGTGCAGAGAGAGGGAGGCACCACGAATCAACAGCCGATCATACGAATGAAAGGCAGAGGACAGGGAATTCCAATCCCTTCTTCATTCGTGTCGATTGGCTGTTGATTCGTGGTGCCTTCTCCTTGCTTGGGGAATCAAAACCACCCGGTCGGGGGGTTGAGGGAGGATGGGCGGGGCTTCCCAATGGTGCCATAGGACGGATCCCCGGCTCCCAAGGCCAGATGCATGGAGATCCCTGTCCCATGAACCCCATCCCCAAGTCCATGAAGCCCAGAAAAACCTACGCGATTGTCGTGCCGGCGGCCGCCCTTGCCCTGCTCGGGCAGCAAGCGACTGCCAGCATCGCCCCCTACTCCCCCGACGCCAATACGACCTACCTCTATCACTTGGATGAAGCAGCGGACACCACTGCTCCTTTCAATGATCCGGCGGTCAATTCGAGCACGCTGAGCACCAGCACGCAGAAGGCGATCCCCTTCGATGGCAATCCCTATGCGGGCGATGGCCTGGCGCAGGCAGCGCCGGGGGCATCGCAGTTGGGGGTGGCCGGTTTGGCGGGCTTCGGCAATGCCGCGAACATTACCGCCGCGGACTTCGGCCTGGGCGTGGACCTGAGCGGGAATGGCGCCTTTGAGATGGGCGATGCCGCACCGGCCTCGGCGGACCAGGCACCCGACCACGGCAATATCTTCGGCGTGGGCAACCGCTTCACGCTGGAAGCGATGATCAAGGTGCCATCGATCACCTCCGGCGTGCGCCACATCATCAGCACGGATGACAATGGCGCGACGGCGGACCGTGGGCTCATCTTCCGCATCACCGCCACGGGCCAGCTGGAGTTCAATGCCGTGGGCTCCTCCGCCACCTACACGGTGGCGATCCCGACCACCGGTCCGCATGCATGGAATGCCGCGAACTGGTATCACGTGGCCGCAGTCTATGATGGCTCGAACGTGCTGCTGTATTGGACGAAGGCGGATCCGCTCTACTCTTCCGCCAACCTGATCGGCAGCGCGGCACGCTCGGTCGATTTCAATGACGATGCGATCCTGGTGATCGGCAATGAAGGCCGCGGCACTTCCGGTGAAGGATTGCTGGGGCAGATCGATGAGGTGCGCATCTCGAATGTGGCTCGCAGCGCCACGCAGTTCATCTTCCGCACGACCGACTCCGATGGCGACGGGATGGATGACGGGTGGGAGACCGCCTACTTCGGCAATCTGGCGCAAACCGCCGCGGGTGATGCGGATGGCGATGGCCGGACCAACCTTCAGGAATACACCGATGGCACGCTGCCCAACAATCCCGATAGCGACGGCGACGGCTTGACCGATGGCGAGGAGATGAGCGGCTCGAAGAATCTCTTCGCGCCCGGGACACCGACCAATCCCCTGCTGGCGGACAGCGACGGCGACAAGCTCTCCGACAAGGAGGAGAACGGCTCGCTGAATACCGCCTTCGGCAACGCTCCTTCGAATCCGAACGATGCCGACACGGACGACGACACGATCAACGATTACGAGGAGGTGGTGTACAAGGCGAACCCCAACTCCGCGGCGAGCTCGCCCACACCCAGCCTCTTCTACCTGATCAACAACACCCGGCGAAACGGCAGCTTCGAATTGCTGGGCGCGGCCCCGGGAGCAGTGAATGCGGCGAAGGCCAGCAACTGGGACACCGACACCGATGGGGATGTGCCCTACTGGACCATCTGGCCGGTATCCACCGCCAATGGCGACAGCGGCACCGAGACCGCCGGCAGCGCCACCAATGGCACCAAGCGCGGCTACATGCAGGCGGGCAATGCGGTCTACAACCTGACCGATGTGGTGGCGCAGGAGGGCGATGTGTATGCCGCGAGCTGGCGTCACGTGGCCACGGCCGGCACGCTCTCCGTGAACCTGGTCTACGATAGCGACACGGGTGCGGGCGTGAGCATCGTGCCGATCGATGCCTCGCTCGCCACCACGACGGCGGCGGGCAGCGTGGGCCACTTGGTCTTCCGCATTCCGGCGGGCAGCCCGGCGATCGGGAAGCAGATCGGCATCGGCCTGCGCTCCGCGGCATCGTGGATCGGGCTGGATGAAGTGGCGCTGAACATCGCGGACCGGGATTCCGATGGCGATGGCCTGGGAGACTTCTGGGAGGACCAGTACTTCGGTAACAACGACGCCATCCCGACACCCGCGGAGCTCGCGGCGCAGAGCGGGACCAGTGACTTCGATGGCGACGGGCTGAACAACGCGGCCGAGCTGGCAATGGGGACGATCCCCAATGATACCGACTCCGACGACGACGGCCTGAGCGATGGCGAGGAAGCCAGCGGCTCGAAGAACGTGGCCTTCTTCAACCAGAGCACCCTGCCGACCGACGCGGATTCGGATGACGACGGCACCTCCGATGGGGCCGAGGTAAATGGCACGCTCAACGTGGCCTTCGGCCATGCGCCGACCGATCCCAACCAGGCGGATACCGACTTTGACTCCTGGTCGGACACGCTCGAGTTCGTCTACGGGACCGATCCTAACAGTCCCACCAGCGTGCCGGTCCTGCATGATCTGATCAGTCTTACCAAGCGCAATGGCGGCTTCGAGACCATCAACGGCGGAATCGTGAACACCGCCAAGATCGCCGCCGGCTGGGACGCTGTCGGCAACGATGTGGACGACTGGAAGAACTGGACGGAGCAGGGCGCCACCTACACCGACACCGGCGTGGAAGGCGGCGGCACCGCGGGAATGCGGGGCTATGTGCAGAGTGGCAGTGCGCTCTACAACCTGACGCCCTACACGGCGAAGGCCGGGAACGTGCTGCGGGTGACCTACAACCGGATGAACGGCAGCACGCTCGCCGCCTACTTCATCTATGAGTCCGGCGGGGCGATCCTGCAGATCCCGACCAGCACCATCCAATCCACCACCGATGGCGTGGGCAAGGAGATGGTCTTCACCATCCCGGCCGGCAGCCCTGCAATCGGCCAGCGGATTGGTGTGGGCTTCAGGAACTCGCAGGGTGGTTGGGCGAGCTTCGACAATGTGCTGCTGACGGTGATCGACTCCGATTCCGATGGCGATGGCCTGAGCGACTTCTGGGAAGACCAGTACTTCGGCAACAACGACGAGAACCCGCAGGCTGGCGAGCTGGCGCTGCAAAATGGCAGCGGCGATGCCGATGGCGATGGCTTCACCAACGAGCAGGAGGAAACGGGCGGATCGAGTCCGATCCTGGCGGCATCGATCCCCGGTGACACCGATGGCGATGGCCTGGCCGATGCCTGGGAGATCGGGAACTTCGGCAGCCTGACCGCGCAGAATGGCAGCGGTGATCCGGATCGCGACTACTCGACCAACGAGCAGGAGGAGACCGCGGGCACCAATCCAAACATCTCCACCGAGTGGCCTGACACCGATGGCGATGGACTGGCAGACGGCTGGGAGATGGCCAAGTTCGGCAACCTGGCACAGACCGCCACGGGCAACCCGGATGGCGACAGCGGCAACAACCTCGCCGAGATGATCGCGGGCTCGAATCCGAGCAGCTCGGCCTGGACGCCGACGCGCTCCCTGCTCACGCACCGCTGGAGCTTCAATGGCAACCTCAACGATTCCGTGGGCGGCTCGAACGCGACGATCGTGGACGTGGGTGCCAACGACGCGACGCTGGGCAGCAACGAGGTGACGCTGACGGGCGGCGACCCGGCCTCGTCCGACTATGTCGATCTGGGCAGCAACCTGCTGCAAGGCAAGATGACGCCGGTGACGATCGAGCTGTGGGCGACGCAGAACCAGGTGCAGCAGTTCGGCCGCATCTTCGACTTCAACAACAACACGACGAACGAGTATCTGTTCATGTCGTGGAGTGCCGGGACGAACCTCGATAGCAACCGGGTCGGCATGAAGGACGGCACAGAGACCGTCCTGGACCTGCCGGGTGCCTATGACCTGGGGACGAAGTACCACATCGTGATGACGCTGACTCCGGCCTTCAACGAGGGCGTGACGAACGGCACGCAGGTGCGCTGGTATGCCGCTCCGGCGGGCAATGCGAATCCACTGGGCGTGCAGAAGGGCAGCTTCGTCTCTCCCAACCACCTGGTGACGCTGAATGACGTGCACAACTGGCTGGGTCACTCGATCTGGCCGGGCGATAGCACGGCGAGCGCGAGCTACGATGAAGTGCGGATCTGGGACGGCAAGTTGACTGACGTGGAGCGCGAGCTCTTCCAGGTCTCCGGCCCGGATGTGATCTCCTTCGCGGACAGCGATGGCGACGGGCTTTTCGATGCCTGGGAGATCTCGTACTTCGGAAATCTCGCGCAGACCGCGGCGGGCGATCCCGACAACGATGGGGTGAGCAACCTGAACGAGCAGGCAGGCTTCACCGATCCAACGCACGCCGGTGGCGGCATCGTGGATACCGACGGGGATGGCCTGGATGACAACTGGGAGACGACCTACTTCGGCAGCCTTGCCGAGACGGCCACCGGCGACTTCGACAAGGACGGCAGCGACAACCTCACCGAGTTCCTGTTGGGCCTGACACCGAACGATGGCAAGTCGCTCTTCGGGGCCAGCCGCTCTAACAACGGTGTCATCAGCTGGCCAAGCAAGGCAGGCAGGACCTTCAAGATCGAGCGCAGCACCACGCTGGCCGTGGGTAGCTGGACGACCTTGCAAGCCACCTGGCCGGGCGTGGATGGCACGACGAGCTACACCGATCCGGCACCGCCGGCCAGCAAGGCCTTCTACCGGATCACACTTAATCCTTGAGTGGGCCAGATTGGGTTTGGGTTGCACATGAGGATTGCCGGGGACTGCGGGAGCGGTCCCCGGCTTTTTTGAAATCACTAATCACTAATTCTCCAATCATAAATCAGAGTGCCTTGAAGAGAGGCAGGCTAACGCCGAAAGGGAAGCTGGAGGCGGGCGTCAGCTGTCATCTTCTTCAGCACACTTCGATTTATGATTGGAGAATTAGTGATTGGTGATTTCTTCCACAGTGGCGCCTTCTGTTAGACTACTTCCCCTTGCGAGAAGGTCCGCATTTCAAAACCACCCGCACGGGGGGTTGGAAGGAATGGGGGCTGCGCGGATCGTCGGAATGTAGGGCGAGTTGTCTTACAAGCCCAAGACCGGCCCGCTTTCCCCGAAGGGCGATTGCCTGCGCGCCGGCGACTACCTTGACCCAAGCCGATGAAACCCAAGAAGCACCATCCACAGCTGCGCCATAGCCTCGTCGCCCTCGGCCTTGTCACGGCCGCCATCAGCCCTGCAGCACACGCCGCGAATTTCACCTGGGATATCACCGGTGGAGACGGCGCTGCCATCACTCCCGGCTCCGGGGCTTGGAATGCGACCGCCACCAACTGGAACAACGGCAGCACGAATGTGCCCTGGGCGGCGGCGAACGTCGCGATCTTCGGTGGTGCGGATGGCACCTATGCGGTGGACCTTGGCGCGGCCCTTTCCGTCCAAGCGCTGACCTACAACAACAGCGGCTACACCATTGGTGCCACCACGCCGAATACGCTGACGGTGACCAACAACAGCGACATGTTCACGATCGCCGCCAATGTCAGCACCGCGATCGGCACGGGTGCCACCTTCAATTTCAACACCACTTCCGGCAACTCGAACCGGATCATCTTCAACAACGGCAGCGCACTGACCGTGGCCAGCGGCGCGACGCTGACGAAGACCGGCGCGACCAATGGCGGCCTCGTCCTGCGCACGGCCAGCGGCAACAGCGGGACGCTCAACATCAACGGCTCGGTCCTGATCGCCAACAACACCGGCGGCGCCTTCAACATCTCCAACCCCGCGGCTGCGCCGGGCGGCACGATCACGGTGAACGTGAATGACGGCGGCATCCTCTCCACCAATTCCGCCGGCACGGCCAATACCAACCAAGGCGCGATCCTGGTGGGCAATGGCGGCACCGGCATCCTCAACGTAGGCGGTGGCACAACGGGCGGCAGCGTGGTCGCCACGAACACTGCCGTCACCGCGGCGCTGACCCTGGGTGTGACCAATTCCGCCGACTCCAATGGCACCGTGAACCTGAACGGCGGCTCGATCAGCGTGCCGCGGGTCCGCAAGCACAGCGCGGGAGCCACGGGCATCTTCAACTTCAACGGCGGGACGCTGAAACCAACCCTGTCCGACACGGGCTTCATGACCGGCCTGACCCGCGCCAACGTGCGCGACGGCGGGGCGAAGATCGACACCAACGGCTTCGACATCACCATCGCGCAAAATCTGGTGCACAGCGATATCGTGGACGACGCGGCGGTGGACGGCGGCCTGACCAAGACCGGTGCCGGCACGCTGACCCTCTCCGGTGCCGACGACTACACCGGCACGACGACGGTCAACGGTGGCACCCTGGCGCTCGACTTCCTGGGCCTGCTGTCCTCGAACATCGTGGTGAACAGCGGCGGCAACCTGAGCGGCAATGGCATCACCAGCGGCACCCTCACCCTGAACAGCGGCGCCACCTTTACCGCGCTGACCGATGGCACCGCCATCACTGCAAGCGGCGGAGTGAACATCGCTGGTACCGCGAAGCTCGCCTTCAGCGGTGCGGTGGGCAATGGCTCGACCTATGACTTGTTCTTCTACGGAGCGGGCGGTGTCACCGGCTTGGCCAATCTGAGCGCGCCCTTCCGTGTGGTGCTGGCGAATGACGCCGGTGCCGGCAAGGTCACCGGCACCGTGAGCACCGGCACCCGCACCTGGAACACCAACAGCGGGACCTGGGAGATCAATGGCGCGGCCAATTTCCTGGAGGGCGACAAGAAGTTCTTCAATGGCGACAGCGTGATCTTCAACAACCGGCCCTCCGCGAGCACGATCACGATCAATGGCAATCCCCAGCCCTCGGACATTTCGCTCACGAACACGAGCAGCGCCTATACCTTCTCCGGCACGGGAAGCATCGGCGGCGTGGGCGGCCTGACCAAGGCCGGAAGCGGCACGCTGAACATCGCCAACTCTAACAACTACAGCGGTGCCACCCTGGTGAATGCGGGCACCCTGCAGCTGGATGGCGGCTTGAGCGGGAGCGCGATCAGTGTGGCCGCGGGGGCAAGCCTCAGCGAGAGCGCCACCGGCGTGATCGGTGGTGCCTCCTCTCTGTCCGTCGCGGGCACGGCCACCTTGACCGGCATCAACACCTACACGGGCACGACGGAGATCATCGCCGGCGGCACGCTCACCCTGGGCGATGGCACGAGCGATGGGACCATCGCCTCCGCTAGCGTGACGAACAACGGCAGCATGTCCTTTAACACGAGCGGGACGGTCACCTACGCCAATGCGATCACCGGCACGGGCAGCGTGACCAAGCTGGGCTTCGGCACCCTGTCCCTTTCGAATGCCACCGCGGGCCACTCCGGTGGCACCTTCCTGAATGAAGGCACGCTACTCGGCGGCGCGATCCTTAATGGCGGGCCGGTCACCATCGCTGCAGGGACCACGCTCACCTTCACCGCCAACAATGTGAACATGAGCTGCCCGGTAAGCGGCCCCGGCGCGATCGTGAACAACAGCGCGAACACGATCCTGATCACGGGTGACCACAGCGGCTTCACCGGCAGCTTCACCCATAGCGCGGGCGGCAACAACACCCAGTTCAACGAGCCTCTCTCCACGAGCGCGAACGCTTCCTACACCATCACCGGCGGTGAGATGATCTTCTCCAAGGCGGGCGACTACACCGTGAAGATGGGCTCGCTGAGCAGCACCGGCGGCACCATCCGCGGCGCGAACTCCGGCACCTCGACCGGCGTGACCACGCTTGAAGTCGGCAATCTGAATACCGACACCGTGATCAACGGCGGCCTCCAGAATGGCAGCACCAAGATCCTGGCGCTTACCAAGGTGGGGACCGGGCGTCTGACCCTGGCCGGCAACAAGGGCTACACCGGCCTGACCAACATCAATGCCGGGGTCCTGCAGGTGAACAATACCTTGGCCAGCCCGGGCGTGAACGTGAATGGCGGCGCGATCGCCGGTGCCGGCAGCCTGACCGGCTCGCTGGTGGTGAATACCGGCGGCGCAGTCAATCCCGGCGCGCCGACTGGCACGCTCACGGTGAACTCCACCACGGAGATCCACGGCAAGTATGTCTGCGAGATCGATGGAGCCGCCTCCGACCGCATCATTGTGAACGGCCCGCTCAGCCTCGATGGCAGCTCGGTGCTCGACTTCGATATCGTCAACGCACCGGCTGCGCAGGTCTACGTCATCGCCAACTACACCACGCTCAGCGGGACCTTCGGCAGCGTCGTCGATCTGCCCGCCGGCTACACGGTGAACTACGCGTACAATGACGGGGTCAGCTCGAATCACATCGCGATCGTCTCCGCGGCCACGCCCTACGGCACCTGGATCAACAGCTACTTCCCCGGCGTGACCGATCCGGCGATCATCGGTAGCACCGCGGATCCGGACAATGACGGCGAGAGCAACGGCCTGGAGTTCGCCCTCGGTGGCGTGCCTAACAGCGGAAGCGATCGCTCCAAGGTCTATCCCCTGCTCGCGGATAGCGATGCGGATGTGGATGCCACCCGCGAGCTCGTGCTGACCATCGCCGTGCGCAGCGGCACGCCGGCCTTCACGGGCAGCCCCTCCCCCAGCGCCACGCAGGAAGGCTACACCTACACCATCCAGGGCAGCACGACGCTCGGCTCGTTCACGACAGCGGCGGTTCCGGTCACGCCGGTGCTCACCGGTCTGCCGGCTGCACCCGCAGGCTATGAATACCGCAGCTTCAGCCTCAGCGGCTCCAATGGCATGCCAAACAAGGGCTTCCTGCGCGTAACGGTGACGCCATAAGGCGCGAATAAGTTTGGGTTACAAATACGGGTTGGCCGGGGATCGCGTAAGCGGTCCCCGGCTTCTTTATTTTCCGTGGGAGATTTCTGTGCATTGAAGTGCGCTGTTCAATTGCACGGCCCAAGCCGGACGGGACAGCCACTTGCGGGGGACAGAAAGTGGAAATCCGCTGAAAGAATTCTGTCTGACAAACGGCGTTGAAATCCGCTTCCCTCCAGCATCTGGGGAAATCGGCCTTGGTTTGTGAAAAATAACCACAAATCCCGGACCGCTGAAGTTTCCGGTTTGACAGAGCGGCTTCCGCGGGAGTTAAAGTGCATAGAATTGCATAGCCGCGATACCACCGCTGGTGGGCGGCATCCGATTGAAAAAGCCCTCCGGCCCCCCAGCCGGCCTAACCCTGAAGCCTTATTTCCCGGGCCGTGGTGCGCGTCTGCCGGCACCTCATCCCGGGCTCATCCGCCCAAGATAGAGAAACCCTTTCGCCCGCGGACGCACCGGCGAAGACCCATCACAACCCGATCCGAAACCCATGAAACAACCCCTGATACCGGCCGCCACCCTGCTCCTCGGCAGCGTCTGGCCCGCCCAAGCCGCCTTCACGGCGCTGGACAACTTCAACACCCGCACCGTCGGCAACCTCGCCGGCCAAGGCACCTGGGTGGCCAGCAGTACCACCGCCGGTGCCGTGCTGGTCGACCCGACCAATTCGATCAACAAGATCATGCGCCACAGCGGCCAGGCCGGCGTGGGCATGCCGCTGCCCGCGGCCATCACCAATAGCAGCACGAGTGCGACGCTCTTCTTCCGCATGCGGTTGAACAGCACGGTCAACGACACCTCCTTCGGCCTCTCCGACGTCGCGGCCACCAACGCCGGGGTCAATACCTTCGGCAACTTCGAGGTCCAGGCCGTCGCGTCGAACATCAACCTGCGCGGCCGCGATGCCGGGGCTACGGTCAACAGCACGCTGAACTTCACCAGCAGCAACTGGTACAAGATCTGGCTGGTGGTGAACAACAGCACGGACAGCTACCGCATCTTCTACAAGATCGATACCGCCCCGGCGGCCGATCCGCCGACGGAATTCGTGGCCACGGACGGCACCTTCAATTTCCGCAACGGGGTGGCCGCCAATAGTCTGGTGACCCTGCAGTTCACCTCGAACTCCACCAGCACCTCGCTCTACTTCGATGACTTCTACATCGATACCGCGGCCCAGAACATGGATGACCCGACCTTCGTGGCCAATCCGGACACGGATGGCGACGGGCTGCAGGATGCTTGGGAGATCTTCTACTTCGGCAATCTGAGCCCGGCGCCGGGCGACGACACCGAAGGCGGCACCGGCGACGGCCTCACCAATCTGGAGGAGCAAGCCAAGGGCACCAATCCCACGCTGGCCGATACGGATGGCGATGGCCTGAGCGATGGCGCCGAGGACCACGGCACCCTGAATACCGCCTTCGGCAATGCCCCCACCAGCCCGACCAACCCCGACTCCGATGGCGATGGTCTGACTGATGGCCAAGAGATAAACGGCACCCTCAACACCGGTTTCGCCAACGCGCCCTCCAATCCCAATGCGGTGGACACGGACGCCGATGGCATCTCCGACTACGACGAGACGGTCTATGCCACCAATCCAAGCAACGTCACGAGCACGCCGAAGCTTTACTCCCTGATCGGCCCCGCGAAGCGCAATGGTAGCTTCGAGCTGCTGGGCGGTGTGACCGGCTCGGTGGCCACCGCAGCCCACTGGGATACCGATCCGAATGGCGACGTGGACAACTGGACGCTCTGGCCCGGGATCTCCAGCGCCACCGCCGGCGGCACCGACGATACGCAGAACCCGACCAACGGCATCCGCCGCACCGAGATCGACATCAACAACGCGGCCTACAACATCACGACCTATCAGGCCAAGGAGGGCGATGTGATCCGCGTGACCTGGGATCACCTCATCAGCTCCGCCGGCACCGGCAACCACACGATGTGGGTGGTGTATGACGATGGGGCTGGCACGATCGTGCAGTTCACCCCCACCGCGACGGTCTCCAAGGCCCCGGGCACGGTGAACAAGCTGATCTACAAGGTGCCCGCCGGCAGCCCGTTGATCGGCAAGAAGATCGGCGTGGGCATCAAGGCCTTTGCCAATGACCAGCGCATCGACAACGTGGTGATGACCGTGGTGGATGGTGATAGCGACGGCGACGGTCTGGCCGACTTCTGGGAAGACCGCTACTTCGGCAACAACGACGACAACCCGACGCCCGCCGAGCTGGCGCTGCAGAACGGCAGCGGCGACCCGGACGGCGACGGCTACAACAACGAGGCTGAAGAGACCGTGGGCTCCGCGCCGAACAACGCCGGCTCCAACCCGGGCGATACGGATTCCGATGGCCTGGCGGACGAGTGGGAAATCTCCAATGCCGGCAACCTCACCACGCTTTCCGGCGGTGGTGCGGATGCCGACCTGGACTTCGCCACCGACGAGCAGGAAGAGACCGCGCATAGCAATCCGCTTGTGGCGGGCGACTTCCCGGATACCGACAGCGATGGCCTGAACGATGGATGGGAGACCTTCTACTTCGGCAACCTGGCCACCGGCAATGTGGACTCCGATTCAGATGGTTTCTCGAACTCCGCGGAGATGCTGGCGGGATCGAGCCCGACCGACCCGGCCTGGACACCGCAGAAGGCCGTGCTCAAGCACCGCTGGAGCTTCACCGGTAATCTCAATGACTCGGTCGGCACCTCCAACGCACAGATCGTGGATGCGGATGCGAATCCGGCCACCGGTGGCGGTTCCTCGCTGGGTGCCAGCAGCGTGACGCTCGCGGGCGGCCTGAGCACCCAGAGTGACTACATCGATCTGGGCGCGAACCTCCTGCAAGGGAAGAAGACACCGGTGACGATCGAACTCTGGGCCACGCAGAACAGCGTGCAGAACTGGGGCCGCATCTTCGACTTCAACAACAACACGACGAACGAGTACCTCATGATGGCGTGGACCGCCGGGGTGAACCCGGCGGCGGACTCGGTGGAGTGGAAGGACACGACGCTCTTCACCCGCGCGAACACCCTGGCTCCCTACACGCTGGGCACGCAGTATCACATCGTGATGACCATCGTCCCGGCCGTGAATACCGCCGGGGAGATGGCTGCGGGCTCTCGTGTGAGCTGGTATGCCGCACCGGCCGGTGCCAGTTCGCCGCTGGGGCTGCTGCAGGGGAACTTCGATGTGCCGCATCATCTCTTCACCTTCAACGATCTTCACAACTGGCTGGGCCGCTCAATCGCCGCGACGGACAACACCGCCAACGCGACCTACGATGAAGTTCGTATTTGGGATGGTGCCCTGTCCTCGCGGGAAGCCGTGACGGCCCAAGCCGCGGGTCCGGATGCCGCGAACCTGACGGCGGATACCGATGGCGATACCCTGCCTGACGCGTGGGAGATCGCCTTCTTCGGCAATCTCTCCAAGACCGCTGCGGACGACTCCGATGGCGACGGCTCCAGCAATGCCGCGGAGCTGGCGGCTGGCAGCCTGCCGAACAACCCGGCCTCCAAGCCCGGCGACGCCGATGGCGACGGCTTGGGCGATACCTGGGAGTTCACCAACTTCGGCGGCTTCGCGGCCGGGCCGAATGATGATCCGGACGGCGACCGCGATAGCAACCTGGTGGAGTTCACCCACGGCACCAATCCGCTGGCGAAGGGCGACTTCTACAGCTCGACCGGTGATACCGTGCCGGACTCGTGGAAGGCCTTCTACGGCATTTCCGGGCAGACCGGCGACTCTGACCTGGATGAGGGCAGCGGCGACGGGCTGAACAACCTGGCCGAGTTCAATGCCAACACCAGCCCGATCGACAAGGACAGCGACAATGACGGCCGCAACGACGGTGATGAGGTGAACGGCCCGATCTTCTCGAACGTGCTGCTCTTCGACACCGATCAGGACGGTCTCTCCGATGGCCAGGAGATCACCCTGACCACCAACCCCACCGTGGCGGACACGGATGGCGATAGCTTCAGCGACGGCTACGAGGTCAGCCATGGTGGTGATCCGCTCTCCGCGGCCAGCACTCCGGCGCAGCCTAATGGCTTCACGCTGGTGGAGGACTTCGATGGCCCGGGCATGGTCGTGGGCCAGACCATCAATGGTGTGAATGGCTGGGTGGCCAGCGAGCCTGCGAAGGCCACGGTGGTGGCGGATCCGGCGGATGCGGACCACGAGGCCGAGTGGCTGAGCGGCACGCTTACCAAGCAGCTCGGGACAAACGGCCTGCAGATCATCAACGGCAATACCGGCACGCTGTTCTTCCAGATGTATTGCGACACCAACGTGTTCGACCGCAGCTTCGGCCTCAGCGATTTGGCCGCCCCTGCGGGCGTGGGTGACTACGAGGCGCAGATGGCGCCGCTGGCCGCAAACATCCGCGTGCGCAACGCCGCTGCCTTCCCGGACACCGGCTACGATGTGCCTGCCCAGCAGTGGGTGAACGTGTGGATGGTGGCGAACAACAACTCCGACACGGTGAAGGTCTACATGGACACGCCGCTCGGCCAGACGGGGAAGATCGAACTGACCAGCACCGGCGGTCCCTACGTCTTCCGCAATGGCGTGGCGACGAATGCGCTGCTGAGCCTGCTGCTGATGAAGTTCGAGGCCGCGGATACCCGCATCCTCATCGACAACATCTACGTGGATGCCAAGGCGGAGAACCTGGCCAATCCGCTGGGCAGCGCTGCCGATAGCGACAGCGATGGCATGGACGACACCTGGGAGACCACCTACTTCGGCGGGCTCACCGAGACGGCTACGGGTGACTTCGACAAGGACGGCACGGACAACCTGACCGAGTTCCGCCTCGGCCTGACCCCGAATGACGGCAAGTCGATCTTCAATGCCAAGCGTGCCACGAATGGCGCGATCACTTGGCCCAGCAAGACCGGCACGACATTCAAGATCGAGCGCAGCACGAGCTTGGGAAGCGGAAGCTGGACCACGCTGCAAGCGACCTATCCGGGTGCCGCGGGGACGACGAGCTACACCGACCCCGCACCGCCTGTGGGCAAGGCATTCTACCGGATCACGCTGAATTGAACTGAGGGCGCTTGATCTGATGGATGATGGCCGGGGGCTGCGAAAGCGGCCCCCGGTTTTTTTGGAGCGCGGCTTTGCAAGCCGCAAGAGCGGTCCCCGCGGCCCGCCCAACATGACAGGCTGAAAGAACAATCCTATTTCGTCGTCACCTTGATGTAGGCGTAGTCCACCTTCCCATCCAACGGAAACACGGCGACTGACTTGAACTTTCCTGCGGGCTCCCAGCGTATCACCGCGGGTCCTTTGAAGGTCGGCTTCCCTACTTCGAGGCCAAGAGCATTGGGTGCCGAATCGTCAAAAGGAATCTCCTTGAGGTCGTTCACTGTGATCCAGTCGGCCTTGCCGTTGATGTAAACGATTTCGACCTTCCCCTTTTGGTAAGTCAGCTTCTTCCCCTGCTTGGTCTTCTCTTCGCCGGTGGATTTGCCGAGAATCTTCTCTACTGCAGCGGGTTCCTTTCCCGCGATCTTCGGAATGTCGACAACTGGATCGGCGAGAAGAGGTTGCCCGATTGCCAAGCTGGCAATCGCAAGGAGAAAAAGTGATTTCATACGGAGGGTAGGATCGGTCACCGGGACTCTAAACACCCCATGCGGACAGCTTCAAGCCGCCTTTGGTAGTACCATCACGGTCTATCCTCTCCACATCTCGCACGCATGCGCGGCAAACCCCGCACCGAAGGCACTCAGCCACCAGCGGCGGTCGCCATTCGCGGTGGCAAGCGCCCGGTCCAAGGCAAAGAGCACGGAAGGACTGCTCATGTTCCCATGATGGCGCAGCACCTCCCGCGTATCATCAAGCGTCTGCGGCAGCACCGCCTCCAGCGCATCGATCACGTCCCGCCCGCCGGAATGAGTAAGGATGCGGTCGGGATCCGCGGAGCGCTTCGCATACAACTCCGCCACGGCCTCCGCGGCGAGACCGGGCACCGCCTTGTCGAGCTGGTTGCGCAGCTTGCCGCCGGCATTCACGAAGCGGATCTTCTCGCGCTGCTGCGGCTTGTGGACGGTGGTGAAGTGGCCGGCCTGCCACTTGTTAGATCCCGGCACATCCGACCAGACGGCAGCAGCGGCACCATCGCCGAAGAGGCAGAGGGAAATCAGCACGCCCGGATCGTCATCGGCAAAGAAGGCGGCGGAGCAAACTTCCACCGCCACCGTGGCGACCTTCGCACCGGGATGCGCGGCCAGGAACCCCGCAGCGGAGCGCAGCATGGGAATGGCCGCCCCGCAGCCGAGGCCGACGAGATCCTGCAAGTACGCCGTATCCCGTAGTTCAAGCAGCTCCGCGACATGACTGGTAATCCCCGGACAAAGGTAGCCGGTGCAGGTACAGATGAAGAGCGCATCCAGCTCCGTGGCAACAATCCCGGCCTTCTCCAGCGCCGGCCGTAGTGCAGCGACAGCAAGACCCGGAGCCTCGCGCTCAAAAGTCTCATTGAGTTCCTGCGCGCTCCGCCCAACCACCGGAGCGATCTCCGCCAGGCAGAAGCTGCGGGTGGCAATCCCCGAGACACCGTTCCCCAGCACCTTCTCCATCAGCCCGCGGGAGCGCGGCCGCAGCGCCGCATATGCCGGAGTCTCGCGCAGGGCCGCCAGGCACTCCGGCTGGGTGTAGCGGTGCGGCGGAACGGCGGTGTGCAAGGATTCAAGGAACATCAGGAAAAAGGATCAGCGGACAAGGGCAAGCAGGGGACGGAAGGGCAGCAGTCCGCTCACGCCAAGCGATTCGATGAGGCGGCGGCCAGCGGAACGGAAGAGCAGTGGATGCATGAGGGAGGCACCCTGCATGCGGCGGTGGAACTTGCGATTCAGCGCGCTACGGATGGCGCTACTGCAGTCATCCCATGCCATGCGGCCGGTGCTCCAGCATTCGAGCGGGTCGAGTGCGAGCTCCGCGCCCTGGAAAGCCATCGACATGCCATTGCCGGTGAAGGGCGGGATCATGCGGTCGGCATCGCCGATCTCGCAGAGGCCCAGGTCGCCATCATAGGCGCTGCGTTCACCGAGCTTGAAATTCGCCACGCCGGTGAAGGACGCGGGATCCGGCTCCGCCGCGCGCAGGCGTTCGACGAGGGCCCGGTTGCCAGTACGAGAGATATAGTCGAAGAGCAGCTCGATCTTGCCCAAGCGCCCGCCGGAGCCCTTGCGGAAGAGGCCGCAGACATTCACCCGGTCATCCTCAATGCGGGCTAGGCCGATGTAGCCATCGTGGCCGAGATGCATTTCAAGGTCGGCATCCATCGGCAGACCGCGGAAGTGGCACTTCAAGCCCATCCAAATCCGCGGCTTCGGGAAGACCGGATCGGGACGGCGGCCCGTGGCCCAGACTTGGCCGCAGACCGGCTCACGCGGCAGGCGTGACTTCTCGTGGACGATCGCACCACGCTCCAGCGCCAGATCGCGCAGCCGCAGGTCGAGGCGATGACGTGAAATGCCGAAGGCCGGCTCAGGCAGTGTATCGCTGTGGATCTTGCGGCCCTCGGAAAACCAAGCGACCGACTCGAGCAGGCGCGCATCCTGAAAGACACTGCGGATCCCGAGCGCATCCAGCGTATCCGCAGAAACACCGGAGATGAACTCTCCGCAAACACGGTGCCGCGGATAGCTTCCAGCCTCGTGCACCGTCACCGGCACGCCACGCAGGCGCAGCCCATTCGCGAGGGAGAGCCCCGCCAGGCCGCCACCTGCTATGGTCACTGTGTCCTTCACATCAAGTGCGCCAAGCTAGCATGCGGATGCCGCCGCGCCATGTGGTTTCCTCGATCACCTGCCAGCGCGCGGGATCGAGCGCCAGCAGCCGTGGCATTTCGCCAAGGGCGAAGCCCCCGCGGATGCTGACCAGCATGTCATGCTTCGTCGCCCGCCCCACCAGGGGCAGGATGATCCGGGCATCCGCCATGGCCTGGGCCGTGCGGTAGGGTTCATTGAAAGCGAGCACCTCGAACTTCTCCAGCAGCGGGGCGAAGCTTGGCAGCTCCTCATCCTTGAAATGGTGGAGAAAGAGATTCGCCGCCAGCACCCCACCCGGCACCACGCCGGCCAGAACCTCGAAGACATCGCGCTGCTCCCAACTGATGCGCTCCGGCAGCCCGGCAGGACGCGGCGCCAGATCGCAGCCGCACAGCGGAATGCCCGGATGCCTGACCCCAAGCCGCTTCAGCAGGGTCCCCTCCCCCGCGCCGATCTCCAGCACGCCGCGCGCGAGCGGGCCCGGGTGCAGCGCAATTTTGCGGGCGATCCAGCGCTCGTTCCCCATCAGGAAATTGATCATTCTCAGGTCCCGGCGGCTGCGGGCCACGTCCGGATGATCCGGGGGCAACTGATCAATGATTTCGGGCTCCACAAGGCGCTGCATCGCGGTTAGATGCTCGGGGCCGCCGCGGCGCTGCGCAAGCCTCGGGAACCCAGGATCAAGCAAGGATGAGTTTTCAATCGAATCGCGAATGACAGGGTCCCGCTTCCGCCGGCTATTCATGCAGTTCTCCGCGGGCCTGTCCGCCTGCCTGCTGCTATCCAGCTGCTTCGAGACCCATGAGGAGCTGTGGATCAACCGCGATGGCTCCGGCAAGGCAGAGCTGACCTACGTGATCCCCGCCTCCGCGGTCTTCATGCTGGGCGGCACGGAGGGCGTGGAGAAGAAGGTCCGCGACATGATCGCCAGGCAGCCGCCTCTGAGCCTGGATGCACTGGAGGTGAAGGAAACTGACGACGGGGTGAGAATCTCCGGCACGGTCTCCGCCAAGTCGATGCTCTCGCTGCTGGACTTGAAGAAGGGCGAAGGCTCGCGGGAGCTGCCCGCAGCGGCACTGGATATCGCCGGTGACTTCGATGTGCGGCTGCAAGGCCTGGACATCGATCTCACGCGCACGGTCAAGGTCAAGGAGGCGGTGGGCCTGTTCTCACTGGCGGTGGGCAAGGAGGAGCGTGAGAAGCGGCGGCTGGTCTGCATCCTCCACCTGCCCATGGTGCCGCAAGAATCCAACGCGATGACGGTGGAGGATGGCGGCAAGACCCTGAAGTGGGAGACCACCCTGGGCGAGGCACTGAAGAAGCCGATCGTCACCCACGTCCGCGCCCGCATGCCGATCCCGACGGCGGTATGGTATGCCGCCGCACTGCTGCTAGTCGCGCTGATCGCGCTGGTGAGAATGATCTGGAAGTGGCGGAAGCGCGCACTCCAGGCGAGCGCAAAGCCACAGATCGGCCCGATCCCCTAACAGGAGCCAAGGCATGGAATTGAACAGGATCTCCGTCAGATTTGCTGATGGAATTCAACCGCAGATGAACAGGATGAACGCAGATAACAGCCGGATTTCAGGACACCCGGTACTGGACATCGCCAAGTCCCAGATGGAGCACCTTCTGATCCCATCCATCTTATCCGTTCGGATCCCGATCCTCTTCATCTGCGTTCATCCCGTCCATCTGCGGTTGATTGGCTGTTCTGGAACCCACCAGCAAATTTGACGGAGAGCCATTGAACAGGAGGAAGAGGAGGTAAAGGAAGACAAGAGAGCGCAGGCCTCATCAAGATTTGAAACCTCCTGCCTTTCTCCCGCCTTTCTCCTGTTCAAAGAATCTTCCGGGAGGCGAGGTGCCGAGCCACTACACCTTTACAGCCGCCTCCACACCCCGCCACTGGCTGAAGGCGGTGTCCATCCCGGCCTTGAAGAAGCCTCGGGACTTCCGGCCGTGCAGGAGGCCGGGGTGATCGTGGCGGGTCTCCAGATAGATCACCTTCTTGCCCATCGCCTGGGCCTGCACATGGCGGCGGCGGCCGAGTTCATTCGCGGCCACGGCATGGCAATCGCAGAGGATGCCATGGGGAGTCTGCCACTTGATTCCGCCCCTGCCGGGGTTATGGCGAATGCGGTGGACCACGATGGTGTGGATCGCCGGGTCCTCCAGCCATTGATCGAAGGGCGTTTCATTCGAGACGCCGCCATCGAGGAAGTCCTCGCCATCGATGCGCTGCGGCTGAAAGAGCACCGGCACCGCGCAACTGGCGATGATGAAATCGATCAGCGGGCCGCTGCTGCGGAGTTCGCCGCGCTTGGTGGTGAGATTCGCCACGGCAATCTCCAGGCGCGGGCCGGGCAGATCCTCGATCCGCGGCTGCCCGATCCGGCGGGCCAAATAGCGGCGCAGGCGGACCCCGGAGAGCAAGCCGCTGCCGGCCGTATTCGTGAGGATGAAGGGCCAGCGGTAGAAGGCACCCAGATCCCAGAAAGAGCGGCGGAAGTGAAAGTCGTGGATGATCTTTCCCAGCGCCTCGCCGCGCAGGCCCGCGGTCCACAGGCCGCCCGCCATCGCCCCCGCGGATGCCCCGGAAATGCGGCCCGGGCGCAGGCCCAGCTCCTCCATGCCGGCCAGCAGGCCCAGGTGCGCATAGAAGCCGAAGAAGGACGAAGACAGGCATACGGCCAGTCCCGGATCATGGCCGGCATTGTCGGGCATGCGGCTCATCTTGTTTCAGGCTTCGGCATGGGTGGCTTCCTGGATCTCCTTCATCGGCGCGCGGTCGGAAGGGCGCAGGAAGAGTATGCCACCCAGCGCCGCCCATACAAGGCTGCAGGCGAAGCCGACCAGCGAACCCAGCACGGAAACCTCCGCCGCGGTGCCATAGAGATCCTTCATCAGCTCCGCGAGGAAGACCTCCCGCACGCCGATCCCCTGGATGGAGAAGGGCATGCCGCTGATCGCATCCACCACCGGCATGACGGAGAAGACCTGGGTGAAGCCCGCGGTATCCCCTGCAAATTTGATCCCGCACCAGAAGGTGGCGTAGTAGACCGGCAGCATCGCGAAGCCCACCGCCAGGGAAAGCAGGCCCTGGCCCCACTTCCTACGATAGACATCGTAGATCTCCGGGATCTGGCGCATGAAGTCCCAGCGCATCTTCTTGTGCCGCTTGTGGATCCGGTCGTGCACCGCGGGGCAGGCTATCACGAAGAGCAGGCCCACGAGGACCAGGCCACCCACGAAGTAAACCCAAGCGAACTTCAGCGCGCCGTGCTCCAACGCAGTGTGCGACTCGATCGATTGGAAGCGTCCCGCTGTGACCAGCAAGAAAGTTCCCGCCATCGCCACCAAGCCGACGAGGTGATCGATCATCAGGGTCATAGTGACCTTCATCTTCTGGTCCGGATGGTCGCGGATCAGCAGGAAGATCTTGGCGGCATCCCCGCCCACCACGGTGGCGAAATTAAACAGGCTGCCGATCAGCGTGAGCTCCACGACCCGCCGCAGGCTCGTCTTCAGGCCCTGCGCCTGCAGCAGGATCCACCAGCGCAGCGCGGCGACGAAATTGGTGACACCTCCGAATAGAACACCGATGCCCACCCACTCCCACTTGGGATGCGCAGGCCAGATGTTAGAAGACCGGCCGATCTTCTGCCGCAGCTCACCCTGATTGAGCGCCCAGTAGAGGCAGGCTGCGGTCAGGGCGAACTTGAGCAGGAAGAGCAGCCACTTTTTCATTCAACCGACGAATTCGACATTCGTCATTGATCCTTGGCCTCAATCGCCCGGGCGATCGTCTCCACGCTTTGCAGCACACCCTTGGCCTTCTCAGCATCCGCAATTTTCAGGCCGAAGTGCTTCTCGATCGCGACGACCAGCTGGAGCGCGTCCACGGAATCCAGGCCGAGGCCGCCGGCCCCGAAGATCGCGGTCTCGTCCGCGATCTCGGCCGCGTCGAAGTCGAGCATCAGCTCGTCCACCATCACTTCCTTGATCTTGCGTCGCAATTCCTCGCCTTGTGCCATGATTCTGAGTCTGTTAGAAGATCCCGCCGTCGATTTTCAGGGCGGACCCTGTGACGTAAGAGGCATCGTGGCAAGCGAGAAACCGCACCGCCGCCGCCACCTCCGCCGGGGTGCCGAAGCGGCGCATGGGAATCCCGGCCTTCGCCCGCTTCGCGGCTTCCTCGTCCATGTGCGCCAGCGCCTCGGTCTGGATGTAGCCGGGCAGCAGGGCATTCACGGTGATACCGGAGCGCGCCACTTCCTTCGCCAGCGTCTGCGTCAGCGCCACCACCCCGGCCTTCGCCGCGGCGTAGTTCGTCTGGCCCAGCGGCGGCAGCACCGCACTGAGCGAGGCGATATTGATGATGCGCCCGAAACGATTCGTCATCATCGGGCGGATCACCGCGCGGCAGCCTAGGAAGACCGCATCGAGGTTCGCGGAGATCACGGAGGACCAGGCCTCATCTTCCATCGTGGCGAGCAGGCCATCGCGGTGCATCCCGGCGTTGTTCACCAGCACGTCCAAGCGGCCATCAGCCGCCATGATCGTGGCGACGGCGGCCTCCCAGCTGTCCTTCGAGGTCACCTCCAGATCCACCAGCCGCGCGCGATCCGGGAATTCCCCGACAAGCGCCTCGGCATTTGCCCGGTTCGCCCGCACGCCGAGCCAGAGCTTCGCGTCGGCGTCCTTCTCCAAAAAATAGCGCGCGATGCCGAGGCAAAGCCCGCCATTCGCGCCGGTGATGAGGATGGTCATGCGGGGAGAAGGAAATCAGCGATCGCGGATCTTCCAATCTTCAATCGAACGACATGGAAGATGAGAAGACGATGAGAAGCGCCGGATCCCCGGCTACTCATCGTCATCCCCGGGCGACCTGGTCTGCTTGGTCTTCTCGTTGTAAATCCGGATCGCTTCCTTCGCGGCCTCGGCCTCGGCCGGATCCTTGAGGCCGGCGATCCACTTGGTGGCACCACCGGGGTCACCCGCATTCCATTGCGCCGCGATGTTACGGATCGTGCACAGCCGTTCGGGCCCCGCAGGCAGGCTCTCCGCCCACGCGGAAGCCTTGTCCGGCTCTTCGGAAGCCCAGTGGATGCCGGTTTCGATGAGTTCTTCCCGCACCTTCTTGGTCGCGATGTTGTTCACCAGCGCCAAGCGGTAGATCTCTGCCGCCAGCGCGGAGAGAGGCGCGCCGGTGTGCTGCATGCGCTTGACCATATCCGCCAGCACTTCGGGCTTGGCATTGCGGACATAGGCGAGTGCCTCCGCCACCTGCTCCTCGCCCCAGTTCTCCGAATGCATCAGCATCGACTCCGAGCCGGGCTCGCTCATGACCTCGGCGAATTGCTCGGGGATGCCCGGTGCCTTCTTCGGCGTCTGGTATTCGGCGATCTTGGCCTCGCGGCTCTTCAGCATCGCCACTTCCGCCTCGGTCAAGATCGCTTGCATTTCCGGCGGCATCGGCTGGCCGGAGCTCAACTGCCGGTCGCGCAGGCCTTGCAGGATCACCTGGCGCTGGTCCGGCGTGATCTTCATCGCGGGGTCCGCCAGATACTTGAGTGCGGCCGCGCCATCGTGCCACGACAGCGTCTGCAAGATCTCGCCATGCAGCTCGATCTGCTCCTGCGCGCTGTAGCCGAGCCGCCCGAGATCGGCAGCCAGCCAGACTTCCTCCGCACCGCTGTAGTCATAGGACGAAGGCCAGCGATTCGTGAAGGCCGACCTGCTCACCGCCTGCACGAATTCCGGCGTGAAGGAGGCCAGGTTCGCCGCGATCAGCCGCACATTCTCCTGCACTTCCGCGAAGGGCCTGTTGCCCACCCCGAAGACGGCGTGGAAGAGCACGGCACCATCCGGCTCCGCCGCCATCCACTTCAGTCCCGTGGGAAAGTCCTTTGTCACCAGGGTCTGCGCGGCGGCGGCGCGCAGCAGTGAGCGCCAGCGGTCACCGCGGGCATCCGCCAGATCGAGCAGCTTCTCCGCATCTCCCGCCCCGGCCTTCGCCAACAGGCGCACCATGTCCTTCGGCAGCTCCTTGCCATCCGCCGGCGGCGGGAATTCCAGCGCCAGCTTTAGCGTCGCTGCCGGATCGCGCGTCACGAGTTCGTTCATCCCGGCGAGCATCATCTGCCGGCCCTGAGCCGGATCTGCCGCGCTCCGGCCGAAGGCGATGAGCTTCTCCGGATCCAGCTTGGCCAGCCGCGACAGGTATCCGCCGCCCCAGTGCTTGTCCGCCGCCATCCTCGCGGCCACCAGCGCATAGGGATCTTCCTGAAAGAGCAGCTCTTCCAGCTCCAGGGTGAAGATCGTGACCACCAGCGGATCGGCATGGCGGAAGCGCGCGCCATCCAGCCATGCCTGGCGCTCGCCGGGCGGAATGCTGCGGGCGAGCTGGATGGCCGCGTGGATCGCCGTCCAGCGGTCTTTCGCGCCACGCAGCGGCGCCATGGCCTCGTCCACCACCGGCGCCGCGGGAGGCACCGGGACCTGCCGTGCTACGGGATCTCTCGTACTTGAAGCGGACATGATCATCCACCCCGCCGCAAGGGACGGCGCCAGGCAGAGCAGGAACTGGAGCGGGCGCTTCATCGGTCGTCGTTCAATTTTTTACCGCGGCTGCGGATGATTTCAGGCGTCGTGGAGGCGCGGAGATAAGCTTGCAGTGCCTCGGCATTCGCGTCCTTCCACTCCTCCAGCACCCGGTCAAGCTGGTGATCGCGCTGCCCGGCATCCGCCACGCCACTGGCCCACTGCAGCGCCGGCTCATAGGCGGGCTTGTCGCCATTCACAAGCTGGGTCGAATATGAGATCGCCAGTTCATCCCGCATCTTGCCGGCCGGCTGGCGCTTGAGCCAGCCGCTGAAGTCCCACTCATCCTTCTCCATCCAGGCCCCGGCCAGCTGGCGTGCGGCGGCTTGATAGGCCGGCTTGTCGGCGGAGGCCATCACGGCATCCAGCGCCATCTCCGGCATGTGGTTGACCAGATCTTCCGCGAATCCCGGGAAGGGGGTGTCCGTGCTGTGCCAGCCATCGCGCTGGCCTTCCAGGAAGAAGACCGCCACCGGATATTCATCCAGCGCCCGGCCGCTATCCAGCAGCTTGCCCAGCACCTCCACCGCCGCGGCGGGCTGCGTGGTGGTGAACTTCCGCCCCAGCGAACCTAACAGCGCGGCCCCGGCCAAGGGCGCTTCCACACCCTCGGCGAAGTGGATGGCTGCCGCGGGATCCTTCTCCGCGAGTGCCATCGTGTAGGCTTCACGCACCTTCCCCTTCGCTTGGCCTGATGGCATCTTGGCCAGGATGCCGGGGATCTTGTCGACCTGCCCGCGCAGGATCTCCTCCGGAATGTCTTCGCCTAGGCTGCGCAGGATCTTCGGATTTCGCGCACCCCAGGCCAGCATCTCCCCGATGTCTTCCCGCGCCCACTCGCGGAGGATCTTATCCCTGGAATCGTTGTGCCCATCAATCCCCAGGCGCATGGCGACGTCCAGGGCCTTGTCATAGCGGCGCTGCGCAATGAAGCCATCCACGACATTGGTCAGCAGCCGGCCCAGCCCCTTGTAGTCCTGCTCGATCAGCTTCGCCACGTAGTCGGGATCGCGCCCGGCGATCCCCTTCAGGACCATGGCCAGCGCACCCGCCTGACCGCTGGCGCGGGCAGCGGCCTCAGCCGCCTGCGGGTCCACCGCGGCCCATGCCTCCCAGGCACCAGAGTCCGCGCCAAGCTTCCGGTTCGCCTCCATGGCCCCTTGCGGATCAAGCACCACCCAGCGCGAAAAAACCAGCGCCGCCATGGGATACGGGATCGGCTTGTGCGCCACCAGGTCATCCCACAAGGCCGACAACTCCGGCTGGCTGGCGTGCGGAAGCCAGATCGCCAGCCGCGCGACGCGGTCCGGGAGATCCGGGTCCTTCAGCGTCTCAAGCGTGTCACTGCTGGGCAACAAGCCCGGCTCGATGACTTGCGGTCGCTGCACGGTCTTCGCGGGAGCGGGTGGTGCCACAGGCTCCACCGGCGGGTGCAGCGCGCGCTGGGCAAGAGCCCCCGCAGCAAGACCAAGGACCACGGCTAGCCCGGAAACGAGATGTGGTTTCATGAAAACAAAGGATAATGGCCTGCCATGCGATGAACCCAGCCAAGCCGGTCCGTCCGCCTTTGTCGATCCTCACCACACCGCAGCGAGGATGCGCCCGGCAACTTCCTCCGGCGCTCCCGTGTTATCAATCACCTCCACATCATCACCGAGTTCGAGGGTGGCGAGTTGCGAGTCGAGCAGGCTCGCGGGCATGAAGTGCTCACGCCCGTCGAGACGAGCCTGGAGGATGGCGCGGTCCGCGGTGAGGACGACGAAGCGGATCGGCCCTGCCAAGTCACGGAGCCGGTCGCGGTAAGCCTTCTTTAGCGCGGAACAGGCGAGCACGATGGGATCGTGCTGCGCGAGGTGATGGCCAAGCGCATTCAGCCAACCGGCGCGGTCTTCATCGGTGAGCGGGATGCCGGAAGACATCTTCGCGATGTTCTCCGGCGGGTGGAAGCCATCCGCATCCGCGAACTCACAGCCGAGCTTCTCCGCCAGCAAGCGACCGATGGTGGTCTTCCCGCTGCCGCTGACGCCGGCGATGACGATCTTCATGAGAAACCCGAGGGCCGGACTCTGAACCATGAACTTTGGATGAAAAGTCAAAGAAACGCGCGCCAGGTCATTCTTGCCCGGCTCCTAATGCATTGACTCCCGCGTTCCCTCCCGCCCAGCCTCCTTTCCTGATAACATTCCACGCTCACGCATGCGCCTGCTCCATCCTCACGCGATTTCCTTATCCCTCTTCGCCCTCGGCATCTCCGAACCAGCGCCGCTCCATGCCGCGGATACCGATTTCACCACGCCGCCGCGGATCGATCTGCTCAGCCCCTCGCGGTATTTCTCCACCGTTGCCAGCCAATTCACCGCGGCGGACCTCGATGGCGATGGCGACCTCGATTTGGTCCACTTGCCGCAAGGCAGCAGCGACCAGGAAGGCGATCCGCATGCCTACTGGATCGAGAACCTGGGCAATCGCCAGTTCGGCACGCTGCGCCTGATCCACCTCGCTCCCACTGATGCGGGGCAGATACTGGCGGGAGCCGTGGTAAAAGACGTGACCGGCGATTCGAAGCCGGAAATTTTCGTCAGCCGCCGCTACCATCCGAACTTGGACCAATACCGGCCGCTCGCGCTCAGTCCCGCGCTGGCGGGAGATGCCCCGGCACCCATCGGCTTCACCTTTCTCAGCGGCGCCTCCACCATCCCCTGGGACCTGGTCGATTTCGACGGCACGGGGAATCCCTACATCGTCTCGATCTACGGTGCCAGCGGTGCCGACCAGACCACGGTGACGCTCTACAAGCGCCGGAACGGAAGCTCCGGGGATCCCTTCCAGCAGGCTTACTCTGTCACCTCGCGCTATTTCGATCCACTGAGCGTGACCGATTTCGAGGCTTGCGACGCGGATGGCGATGGCGATCTGGATCTCTGCCTGGCCTGTAGCGATGGAGTCATGCGCATCTACGAGCGTAAGGCCACTTGGGACAACTCGGCGGGGCCGCACACGGCGGCGATCGATGATTCCCTGGCGCAATGGATCGACTTGGATGGCGATGGCCGCCCCGATCTCCTGAACCCCGATGGCAGTTGGCGCCGGAATGAGGGCAACTGGAACTTCACGCTGCGCCCGCAATCTCCCGCGTATGAGCTGCTGCAATACGCCAGCTTCACGAAGGTCATGCCGCGTGCCGGCCAGCCCGCGCTGGTGCATGCCATCGTGCTAACGCAGGACCAGACCGCCTACGAGCGGCTGCTCATCCCCTTCGATTCCGCCACCCCGCTGCTCCGCGAAGCCGCGCCGGGCGATCCGCAGACTTCCCCCACCGTGCTTCACTATGGCGATGTTGATGGCGATGGCCACGTGGACCTGGCGTATGGCTATTCCGCAGGCTTTCCCACTTACTATGGGTCTCGTATCATCGCCATCGCCTGGGGTTCTGCCACCGGTTTCTCTGCGCCTCAGGCCCTGTATGCCGGACCATCGCCATGGGAGCGCGTCTTCACCGCGGACTTCAATGGCGACCGGTTGCCGGACCTCGTCAGCGGGCCGGATGCCCTGGGACGCTACCGCATCCGCTACAATGCGGGCTCGACCGGCATGCCCGTGGGCGAGGGAGCGATCATCAATGGCTTGGAGATCCCCGGCACCGAGCTGAGCATCATCGGTGCCGCCCGCATCGATAAGGACAAGTATCCGGACCTGGTGTGCAGCTACACGCGCCTGCCCGTGGGTGTGGATGGCCCGGAGCATGCCATCGTGGTAGTGCGCGGGCGGAAGGATGGCTCTTTCATCGCGCCGTCCATCCCTGCCAGCGGCCTGACCTTCGTGCCCGGCCCTGCGCCGGACGGCGGCGGCATGAACAACGGGAACTTCATCGACTGGGATCGCGATGGCGATCTCGACATCGTCTCCTGGGGACTGTGGTATGAGAACGTGAAGGGCAGCTTCCCTGGGACCTACCGCGTGCTGGTGGAGCTGAGCACGGTACCGGATTTCCTCGGCAATCCCGCGACCATCGGGGGCACGATCACGGGTGATATCGATGGCGACCGCGCGCCGGACATCATCTCGCTGGTGCATGGCACAGGCACCTTCAACCAGCCGCCGGATCACATGCTCGTCGCCTTCAACGACGGCCGCGGCGGCATCGAGGAAACCATCGAGCTGCCGATCCAGCTCTTTGCCTATGACTTCCTGGGCAATCCGACGATGAATGGCAGCGCGGTACTGGCGGACCTGAATGGCGACAAGCGGATCGATCTTTGGGTGCGCCAAGTCACCGGCACGGATAGCCTCGGCAACCCCGTCACCGGCGACCGCTGGCTGCGCAATCCCGGCCGCCGCACGGCCCGCGAAATGAGCGCCTGGGTCTCCACCCCCTTGCCTGCCGCCGGCGCCAAGGTCGCGCCCGGAGTAAGCTTCGGCGACTTCGACGGCGACCGCAAGGCGGTGAACATCGGGAAGAATCTTGGTGAATGGCTCAGCCCCTGGGGCTACTTGCAGTCCACCCGCAGCGGCCCGCTCTTCTCCGGGCCCTACGACTTCACCAATGCCCACATCGATCTAACAAAAGCGGGATTTCCCGGCGGTGTGGACATCGATGGTGACCGGGATACGGACTTCATCATGGGCGGCGGCGGCTTCCCGCTGGTGGTGCTCTACAATCCCTCCGCGGATGGCGGCAAGCGCCAGCCGATCAAGGCGAAACAGGTGGAGTGGCTGGAGACTCTGCCGGTGGTGAGGTAAGCACGACTGCCACCAGGCCCAGCCGGGGAATATGAGCAGGACGATACCGGCCAAAAGGACCAGCGAGCGCTCCAGGCGGAGGCGTGTCATGAGATGCGGGTTACAGATCGATGATCACCTTGATCGCGCCAAGCTTGGGATCGGTGAATTTCGCGAAGCCGGTGGGCACCTCTGCAAAGGGCAAGCGGTGCGTGATCCACGCGTCCGTATCGATCTTGCCCTCGCCGATCAGCGTGATGATCTCGCCGAAGTCCTTCGGCAATGCATTCCGCGAGGCGAGCAAGGTCAGCTCGCGGCGATGGAAGACCGGGGCGTGCGGGAACTTCACTTCCTGCGTGGTGATGCCGACATACACCACCCGCCCGGTGAAAGCCGCATATTGGAAGCAAGTGGACATCGAGACCGCGGAGCCGGTGGCATCGATGATCACGTCCGCGAGCTGCCCGTCTGTTAGAGACTCTAATTCCGCGAGCTCCGCCCCATCGCCGCGGACGAGGATGCCCTTCTTCAGACCAAGCTTGTCCCGCACGAAGTCGAGGCGGCCCTGGACCATGTCCATGATCACCACACGGAGATCCATCAGCTTCAGGAACTCCAGGCAGGCCAGACCAATCGGACCGGCACCAATGACCAGCACCGTCTCACCTGGTTGGGGATTTCCCCGTTGCACCGCGTGATAGCCGATGGCGAGAGTCTCCACCAAGGCGAGCTGGTCGTAGGAAAGATGATTGCCGGGATGGAGCTTGCGCGCCGGCACGATCCATGAATCGCGCAGGCCACCATCCGTGTGCACGCCCAGCACCTGCACGCCCGGGCAGCAGTTCGAGGAGCCCTTGAGGCTGGTCGGACTGGCGGGATCGTTCACGTAAGGTTCCAGCGAGACCTTGTCCCCGGCGCGAATGTTAGAGACCCCATCGCCCACCGCCAGCACCTCCAGGCCAAGCTCATGGCCTGGGATGCGCGGGTAGGAAAAGAAGGGCATCTTACCGAGATAGCCGGAGAGATCCGTGCCGCAGATGCCCATGCGGTGCGTGCGGACCAGCGCCTCGCCGGGGCCGGGAAGTGAAGGCTCGGGGAGCTCGATCAGGGTGATCGTTTCCGGACGGGTGAATTGGATGGCTTGCATGTGAGGAGAGAGAACTGGGTGCGCCGGCTTCAGCCGGCTTGGAAGGTCGGGAAGCAGTAAGTCACGGGCCGGCTAAAGCAGGCGCACCCAGTGCTCCCCAGTGGCCACATCATTTTCACAGGCCTACTTTCCGGATGGATGCCAAAGTCTGCCGCGCCGCCGCTTCGGGATCGCCACCGGTGAAGATCTCCGCGGAGATGAAGCCTTGGTACGAGATTTGTAGTAGCGCCTCCGCGATCGACCCGGAATCCGTATGCCCGCTGCCCATCGCCAGCCGGTTCGAGTCCGCCCAATGGACATGCCCGACGCGCGAACCGGCAGCCACCAAGGCGGCAGCGGGATCCGCCTCCTCGATGTTCATGTGGAAGAGATCCGCGAGCAGCACCACATGCTCGAAACGATAGGAGTTCAGGAACTCCGCCGCGGGCTCCAGGCGGTTGAAGAGATTCGTCTCATAACGGTTCAGCGGCTCGTAGATGAAAGGCACGCCTGACTCGCCAGCCGCCTTGTCAATCTGGCGCAGCGCCCCGGCCAGGAAACCCAGCGCGCGTTCACGCGTGATCTCCCCTCCCCACTTGCCCTGCATGGAGCCGAGAATGCAGGGAGCACCCAAGCGCCCGCCAAACTCGATCATTCGCAGCAGGAAATCCATCGCCCCGCGGCGCTTCTCCGGTGAAGGATCCGTTAGAGAGAGCCCGTGCTTCACCATTCCCGCGCCGCTGCCTACCGCGGCCACACCCAGGCCGAATTGCTCACACAGCCCGCGGATCGTCTCGACGGCCACTTCATCCGGCCCGGCGAAGAACAACTCCACCGCATCGAAGCCACAGGCCGCGGCCTTGGCGAAGGCCACATCCAGCTCATCGTGGAAGACGAAGGGGCCCGCGGCCATCTCCGGCACACGGCAGATCGTGACGGCGGTCTTCATTCGGATTCCAGGATGAGATTGCCATAGGGCGTCGCGTCCCCGGTGCGGATCAGCCCGATCGCCCGCGGCACCCGCCGCTTGAATTCCACATGCGGCTCGCGGGTCAGCGGGATCTTGCCGAAGGACTTCGCGAAGGCATTCACCGTCTCCTGCGGGTTGCAGCCCAGGAACTCCTCCGCCTGCCAGATCCGGCCGATCTTGAAATTCGGTGTCATCAAATCCAGCACCTGCAGCACCGTGGGGACCCCTGCCGTGAGCGAGATATCCACCGTCTCGATCTCCGGCCAATAGGGGAAAGCCCAGTCCGCGATGACCAGGGTATTTGTATGACGTATCCGCGCCAGAAGGTGCAGGATCTGGGGATTCAGGATACCGGTCTGAAGCATGGGAGGAGCTTAGAAGTTCCAAGTTAGAAGTTCCAAGTTCCAAAAAAGTCAGAAGAAAACACAGGCGGAATCCCACATGGAACTTCCACCCCGGAGGAAAACGCGTTTGGAGCTCTTCCACTTGGAACTTGGAACTTCTAACTTGGAACTTCAGGGTTCACCCCATGCAGCGACGCAGTGCCCAGATCGCCGGTGAACTCGAGCAGGAAATCCTGGCGGGGAAGCTGCCTCCTGGCGACCGCCTGCCCTCCGAGGAGAAGCTCTGCGAGCGCTTCAAGGTCAGCCGCACCGTGATCCGGGAGGCCATCCAGCAGCTCCGCGGCCGCGGCATGCTGCGCACCCTGAAAGGCTCTGGCACCTACATCGCGGACCCCAGCCTGGAATCGCTGGGCCAGGCCGTGGCCAGCTACTCGGTGCTGGCGGAGGAAAGCGATTTCCTGGAGCTGATCGACTTCCGCATCCTGATCGAGACTGAGTGCGCGCGCCTGGCCGCCACCCATGCCGGTGAGCAAGTCATCCGCGAATTGCGCCGCATCCTGGACTCCATGGAGAAGATGGGCGCGGCCAAGGACAAGTTCAGCAAGGCGGACATCGCCTTCCATCTCACCATCGCCCGCGGTTCCGGCAATGGGATCTACTCCATTCTGTTAGGCGCGCTGGAGAAGCGCTGCATCGCCTACGCCCAGGCAAACCGCGGTGATGGCGATTGGTCCACGCCGGTGATCGAAGGCCACCGCGCGATCCTGGAAGCGATCGAAGCCGGCGTGCCGGAACGCGCCGCGGAGGCGATGCGCAAGCACCTGCTTTCCTCCCGCCGCCACTTCGTGGATCTGGAGCACGGGGGCAGCAAGTGAGAACGACGCGCCAGCTTTCCGATTGGCTCGCGAAGGAATTGGCACCACCGCTCGCGGCCGCTGCGGTCGGAATGGGTGGGGCCGTCTCCACGACCAAGGAAGCCATCGCGCCCTTGGTTTATAAGTACGCCTTCTTCGACAAACCCCTGCCCTATCGCGCACTCATGCTGGTCGGCGCGGCGTGCCTGGGGATCGCCGTGTTGTACCTGTTCGGGAGCTTCTTCTTCGGCCTGGAGGTGATGGCATCGGATGAGGCACGGCGGCCTTGGTGGACGCAGTCCAAGGTGATGATCCCCATCGCGGTGGCAGGAACCATCGCGTGCACCCTTGCTCAGCTTCTCCTTTAAAGATTTCCCCTAATTTTATGGCCAAGACCGGATTTATCGCCCGAGTCGAACATGCTGACGGATCGGAGGCACTCTTCCGCTACTTTCACCCGAAGCCCGACGATTGGCATGCCTATCCGGAGGAGATTTCGATAAGCTGGAATTACCCTGGCGGAGCGATGCCCGATGAAGAAGTCCGTACGGCTATGGATGAACTGGAAGAGGCGCTTGATCCGCTGTTAGACGGCAATGGAAGCCGTGCCACCTTGGCACTTGTCATCACCGGACTCGGGGTAAGGGAGTGGGTCTACTACGCTCGCGACTACCCGGACTTCATGTCCGGCCTGAACGAGCTACTGGCGGACCGACCACACTTCCCGATTGAGATCATACACTCCAGCGACCCCGAGTGGCGTTATTGGCATCGCTATGTGGACCGATTGGCTGGCTCTCCCCATCACGGATAATCCACCACCTTCACCGAGATCCGCTTCAGCGCCAGGTCCCCGCCGTCATCATTCCAGATCACCAGCGAAGCCGGCACCGCGCGCAGGCTGGCCGGAATCTCCGCGATCAGCTTGGACTGCGTCGAAGTCCCGCGGTGCAGCGTGATCTTCCCCGCCAGCGCATCGTAGCGCAGGGTCAGCTCGTTCTCCTGTAGCGCGGAGAGTTCGGTCAGCTCGCTCTCCGTGCCGCCCTCGCTGGAGGCTTCATCGCGCAGGCGCCAGCGGTGCCCGTCTTTGGCCTGGGCCTGCACGGAGCAGATGATCGTGCCATCGGCGGCCTGCAGGGCGATCTTCTCGATGCCGCCCATGCGCGTCTGCTTGTCATAGATCGCACTCGGCTGGCGCGTGCTAAAGGACATCAGCACCACCTGCCGGTGGTTCGGCAGCGTTCCTTCCGTGAAGTGCCCGCGCAGCGCACGCGGACTGCCGGAGGTATCCAGCACACCGCCGCCGGCCGTGCTCGGGTTGGTGTTGCGCTCGATCTGGATTTCCCAAGGCTCGCCGATGTCCGGCTTCTTGCCGCGCAGCGAGGTGCCTCGATCCTCGCTGAAATCATCCTCAAAGACGACCGTCTCACCCGGCAGTGCCCTGCGGAAATCGGTGGGCGCCACGGGATCCAGGCGGGTATCGCCGCGGTTCAGCCATGAGGCCGACTCGCCAGTCTTGAGAGTCCACTTCCCCTTCTGGTTGCCGCGATCCACCTCCACCTCGCCGGTGGACACGTGAACCTCACAGGAGCCGCCCTCCATCACGCGCACCCCGAACTCCGTGCCGATATGGCGGATCGTCGCACCTGCCGCGGAGACCTTGAACTTCGGCGCACCGGGATCCACGCGGAAGTAAACGCGGCCACGATGCACATCCAGATCGCGCCCGTTCGCCGCCAGGTAAACCAGCGCCGGGCCATCGATGCAGGCCTCCGTGAACTTGTTCAAGCGCGCGACCACCACACCATCCAGCACTTCCAGCCGTTGGTCATGCGCCCAGGGCCCCTCGGTCACCGGCGCCCCATCGATCAGGAAATAGCTGTCCGCCGAACCATTCACCAGCGCGGGATCATCCGGCCCGCGGAAGAAGCTCAACCACGTGGCGGTGAGCAGCACCAGCGCCGCCGCCGCAGAGCCACCCCAGATCCACCAGCCGCGGTAGCGGGAGGAGCGCTCGGCATCCGCCCCGGCCAGCAGCTGGGCGTGCATGCCCAGGTGGTCCGGCATCTCATAGTTGTCCATGAGCATCTGGTCCGTGCTCATCAGCGCGAAGTAGTCCTGCCGCACGCCCGCATCTTCCATCAGCGTCTGCTCCAGCAGGGCGAATTCCTCCTTGCCGATCGACCCGTCCAGCAGGTCGTGCAGCAGTTCATCGGTGCTCTTTTGCGGGGAAGGATTCATAGGTGGTCGAGCTCAGGCTCGGGCGGAGGCTGAAGCTGGTTTTCGATGCAGCGGCGCAGGGAGGCGCGGAGCTGGTGGAGGCGGGCCTTCAGGGTGCCCACGCTGCGCTCGGTGGCGCGGGCCAGGGACTCCAGCGAACCTCCCGCCCAGTAGCGGTGCCGCAGCAGTTCCTCGTCCTTCACAGTCACCCGGCGCAGGCAATTCATCAGCGCCCGGCGCCGCTCCGGCAGCTCGCTCGAAAAATCCTCAAACTCGGTGGCAAACACATCCAGCAGCTTCTGGTCGAAGGCGATCACCCGCGAGCGCCGCTGCTTCCGCAAGTAGACCTTCACCTCCAACTGCGCGATCTGGAAGGCCCAGTTCTTGAAGCTGGTCCCCGGCAAATAGCGGTCGCGCTTCTTCCACAGCACCATGTTCACCGCCTGGCGGATGTCGTAGGCCGCATGCGGATCCCCGCACAGCGCGCGGATAAAATAAAACAGGTCGACCTGATGCTGGGTCAGTTCGTGGACGAAATCATCGATGCCGTCGCTATCTGGGGTCATGGCTATCACCGGACCGGCAGATACTGCCGCCCAAGCTCGGGGGTTTAGTATCGGGCCGAAAAAGCAGCAGGCGCCAGCTCAGAGCTTGACAGAATCCAGCGCGCGGATCTCCGGGCGGATCCAGTCCGGATCGAGGCTGGGATTGCTGTAGTGCAGGTCCACCGGGCCGGGCTTCAGCCATTCCGAACGGCAGGCGCGCAGGGTGAAGGCGGCGCTGGCGGTATCGATCTCCAGCACGCTGTAGAGCGCCGCGGTATAGGGCGCGGTGGAGGAGACATGCGGGAATTTCTTCGCAAGCTCCGGCGACAGGCGCTCGGCCCGCCACTGGGCTCCCATCCAGAAATAGGAAGCGGAGTTGAGGTGGATGTAGGGGATGCCATCGATGCGCCGCGCGTGGTCGATGTGCCAGTGGCCGTTGAAGCAGGCGGCCACCTTCGGCTTGCCCGTGGCATGGCGCGCCGCGGCAATCACCCGGCGGACCTCTTCTTGGTTCTTGATGCAGGAGGGATGCTCCAGGCTCTGGTGGGAAAGGATGAAGGTATTGAGCTGCGTGGCCGCCAGGTCCCGCTCCAGCCAAGCCAGTTGATCCGCCGCGATGTAAGCCGGGTAGCCGCCCTCCCAGCCCTCCGGCGTATCATTGCCATCCAGCACGATGAAGTGGCAGCCGCCGAGATCGAAGGAGTAGTAGCGGTCCTTCATGCCCAGGAAGGCCACGGCCTGCCCGCGGGTGAACCCCTCGTCCATGTCGTGATTCCCCAGCACATGGTACTTCGGGCCAGGGAAGCGGTTGAAGATCTCCAGGAAGCCGCGGTTCTCCGGCTTCGGGATGCAGAAGTCGCCCAGCTGCATGATGGCATCCACCTTCTCCGCCAGCATCGCATCGATGAAGGCCGTGAGCCGCTCGTCCGCATTGTGGATGATGTCCTTGTGGACATCCGTGATCAGGCCGATGCGGAGCTTGTTAGAAGCGGGTGCTGCAGGCGTGCCCTTTTCTTCGGCGCAAAGCGGCAGCGGAAAGACCGAGGAAACGGCAAGGGCCTGGAGAACTTGGCGGCGGGTGGGAGGCATGCTGACGCTTCGCTTTGGAGGAAGTTTCAGTTATGCATATAATTTGCGGAGAGGACAGGAGATTTATTCTAGGCTCTGATTTTCAATAAGAAGAACGCGAGATTTGGACATCCAGTGGGCGGCATATGGAGTGCGGTGGCACGACACCGCTTTGGCTGTGGGGCGCTTGGACTTTCGTTTCCCGCGGCGTGACCGGAGCGCCTGCCGGGAAGTGCCCTCACCGCCAATCCGTGACCGCCTACCGCAGCATCACCAACCCGGAGCCAAAGCGGTGGCACGACCAGCCCTTTACCTAAATGCGTGCATTGCCCGGTTCTTCGCGCTGGAGGCGCATCGGATATTAGCCGGTGGTGGAGGCTTTGCGGAACCACCGGACAGGTCCCCACGAGAGTCTCCCGTCCCGGAGGGCCGGCGGAAGTGCCGCTTCTACGAGCGATGCCGTACTTCCCTGGCCTTCCCGGCACAGCTACTCCAGATGCCGGAAACACTCCGCGCTTCCGGCATTCACTTCCGTCGCCCCTGCCGGGGCTCAATGGTTTTTGTGGCGCTCACCGGTGGTTCCGCAAAGCCTCCACCACCGGCTTGTTCCGACGCGCCTCCCGGTGCTAAGAGTAGAACCTCGCCGACTTGTGGGTAAGGGGCAGAGCAGGCCACCGCACTCCACATGCCGCCTCCCTGCCTTTCAAATTTCGCGCTCTTTCGCGCTTTTCGCGGTTCTATCAAAAACACGCCCCCACCCCGCGGCTTCACCTCACTCCCCCACCAAAATCTGATCCCACGGAATGATCCTGAATCGGAAGAACTCGTGGAACTCATCCACCGGCGTCTCGATGGTGTGTGGCAGGCCATCGCCGAAGAAATCCTCGATCGGATACCAATTGCCGTCCATCTCCAGGCTGCCCTCGAAGAGGTAGTGCACGTCCTGCAGGGTCGGGATCGTGGCGGTGAAATCCCCATCCACCGCCCGCCCGGCGAAGACCAGCGGCATCTGCCCCCCGGCCATGACCGCGGTCACCGTAGTCGCGGTGGCCGGTCCGTTGTCCGGATCCGCGGCGGTGCCGTTATAGGCAGCATCCACGCGCACGCTGGCAGGAGTCGCGGGCGCGGCGAAATGAAGTACCACGTTCGTCGTACTATCCGGCCCCTGGACGGGCAGGTTGATCAACATGGAATCCGCATCCGAGGAAGTCGCCGGCGGAGTGGAGCTCACGAAAGTCACGCCGGCCGGGAAAGAGGCGGAGAACACGGGATTCGTCTCGCTGCCAGGCCCCACCGTGGTGAGCGTGTAGGTGATCGTGATGGCCGCTCCGGGCGCGACAAGCAAAGGAGCATCCGCGCTCAACTGCCGGTCCACGCCATTCGTGTTCTCCACCACGGTCACGCCGAAGTCATTGCCCACGGCCCCTCCATCGCCATTCGCATGGTAGCTGACCTGCAGCGCCAGGCCATTGCCGAGCGAGCGCAGCGCCCCTTCCGGCAGCCCCGCGAAGGTGCCCACGATCGGATCGATCCCGTCATTCAGAATGAACACAAAGGACTGCCCCACCTCGACACCGAAGAAGTCACTGATGAAGACGTTGCCTGCCAGGTTGACCACGCCGTCCACACGCATGCGGTTGTAGTGATCCTCCGGCTCAAGGCCGCTGATCTCGAAATCGATGAAGGCTCCGGCCACATGATTGAAGTTCCCGCCGACATGGAGCGTGCCCTGATAGTTCGGGAAGAGGCGGCTGGAGCTCGTGGTCAGCAGATCCCCGGAGATGCTGCCGTTCCCGTCGAAATCCAGCGGTGCAAGCAGGTCGCCCAGGAGCGTACCATCCATCGACATCTCCCCCAGGGGATGGATCGCATAGGGCCCGCTCAGCGCGGTGGCATCGATCGTCCCCTCCTCACCTACGTAGAGTTGGGTAGGCAGGCCCACGCTCTGATCCGTCGCAAATTCCCATGTCCCCTGGACCAGAATCATGTCGGTCGGAAAATCATTGTCCCCGCTGAAGATCATCCGGCAGTCAAAGTCCTGCAGGAAGTCGATCGCCCCGATCATGTCCCCGGCGAACTCGATGGTGCCGCCGCCACCCGTGACATAGATGCCCACCTGGTCGTCGATCGGGGCGGAGATATCACCGGTGATCCGGGCATCGATCTCCGCCGCGCCATCGCCCACGGCGATGTTCCGGCTGAAGTTCCCCACCTGGTGGGAAAACGCCGCATTGAGATCGATCGGATTCTCGAAGATCACCGTATGCGTGCTGGTGAAGCTGCCCAGGATCAGCGGGGCGAGCACCTCCGGGGTGGATGGATCATCGTCTAACAGGAAGCCCGCGGAGGGCCAGACCACCTGCTGGCCGGCACCGCCGATATTCACGTGGCGATCCGCGCCGTAGGCACCCCAGCCGCCGCCCGCGCGGTCGGAGAGGGTAACCTGGCCGGGGCCGGGGCCGATGGAACGGGTGAAGTCCCCGTTTCCAAGTTCCAGGACAGCACCGTTCCTGATCTGCAGGTTGCCCGCGGGCAGGGTGGCAGTGCCGCGCAGCGAGAGGACCACGCCCAGACTCTCCTCGAACCAACTGGCGGGGGAGGGAGCGAAAGGCAGCGGCTTGCCAAGTTGCAGATTGGTGGTGGCCCCGCCGCTGGTCGTGCCGCTGAAAACCACCGTGCCCCCGCCATAGACCGCATCCGCCGGAGCCGTGCCCCAATCGACATTCCCGCTGATCACCTTGTTGATGCCATACTCGCCACGGATCCCACCGCCACTCGGCCCGAAGACGACATTGCGGGTCAGCGGCGTGGTACCGTTCAGGTCGAACCACAGCGCGCCCCCATCGATCGTCAGCGTCGCGGTGGAATCCCCGAGCGAGCTATCCCCGGAGATCCGCAGCACGCCATCCTGAATGGTTGTCGCACCGCTGTAGGTATTCCCCGCGGCCAGGCGCAGCACGCCATTGCCCTTCTTGACCAGGCCGAAACTACTAGGACCATCGGAGATCGCCCCGCTGAGGTAGAGGGTGGCCGTCTCCACGTTGCCGGTGGTACCGTTCACCACGTTCACATTGAGGTCCTTCTCCAGCGCGAAATTGCCGGTCATCTGCAGCGTGTTCGGAATCGCCGCGGCATAGGTCAACTCGAAGTCCCCTGCCCCGCTGATCACGAAGTCCCCGGCCATCGGGCTGGCGGCACCGGTAAGATCAAGCCCGGCGGAAAAGCCCACGCCATTGGCAAAGGTCACCGGCCCGAGCCCCAGCGCGCCGCTCACCGTGGGCCGCACGGAGCCCTGCTGCACCTGGATACCACCGGCAAAGGTATTGCTCGGATTCGTCAGATACAGCGTGCGCGGCCCCGTCTTGATGATCCCGCCATTGATGATGCGGGTCTCGATCGTCGCATTCGCCAGCGGCTCGCGCGTGCCCACCGTGGTGGTGGCGCAGTGGATCGTGCGCAGCGCGCCGCCGAGGTCCAGCGTGCCATCCGTCGTGGCCGTGGTGCCGCCGCTGCCGGTGATCATCACGTCCCGCGCATCGGTGCTGCTGCTATTGGTGTTGTTGTTGAAGGTGACATTCCCGTTCAGCACCAGGGTGCCGCTGGCACCCGTCTTGATCGCGCTGTAGGCGGCGGCATTGGTCTGGCTGATGGTGATCGCGCCGGTCGTGTCGCTCTGGTTCAAAAGATCCAGATAAGTCGTGGCCGTACCGCTCACCGCCACTGCAGCGCCGTCGTTGATCTGATTCGGCGCGAGCAGCGTGGTGGTCCCGCCGGTAACTGTTAGACCACCGCTGCCCACCGCATCCCCGGAGCTCTTCGCGAGTTCCAGGCTGCCCGTGCTGCTGGTGATCAGCCCCGGCTGCGTATTGCCAGCGCCGCTGAGGCGCAGGGTCCCGGCACCGCCCTTGCTGATCCCCGCGCCCGCGCTGCCGGAGATGGGTCCATCGATGGTGAGGTCCACCGCGGCCCCCGTGCTGTCCGCCACCGAGAAGCTGCGGACTGCGGCACCCAGGCCGAGATTCCCCGTGAAGACCGCACCCGCCGGGCTCCCGCTATTGCTGAAGGTGAAGGTGCCACCCAGGTCCACCAGGCCGCCTGCACCGGTGATGATCCGCGCACCACTGGCCGAGGCCACGCCGCCCATGGTCAAGGTGACCGGCGTGTGAGTCAGGCCGTTCAGGTCCAGCGTGCCATTGCTGACGGTGGTCTGGCTATTGAAGTCCACCAGGCTGGTGCCAAGCCGCAAGGTGCCGGTTCCGGCCTTGGTCAGCCGGTAGCTGCCGGTCGTCGCGGCCTCCGTGGTCGCGCCATTGATCTGGATGTCCCCGCTGCCACCGAAGGACATGATCACGCTGGTGCTGGTGCCGGGATTGCCTAACAGCGAGTCCAGGATCAGCGGCGCGCTGGAGTTGTTTGTCAGGCTGTTGGTGCTGCTGATCGATGCCGCGCCGAAGCTCAGGCCATAGCCGTTTGCACCATTCACGGTAAGAGTGCCGGCCGCCATCGTCAGTGCGCCCAGGCTGTGGCGTCCGTTCGTTCCGGAGCCACCGATGCCGCGGTCCACAAGGATGCTGCCGATGCCATCCGAAGTGAAGGGATAGGCGAAGGCCGTGTTCGCATCCCGCAGTAGCTCCAGCGCCGCTGTTGTCCCATCCAGCGAGAGCGGCCCTGCATCACTGAGGTTCTTGATCCCCTGCAAGCGCAGGGTGCCCGCGGTTACGCGCGTGGGTGCGGTGCTCCCGCGCGCGCTGCTATCCACGGCAGGACCGATGGTCATGATCCCATCGCCCGCCTTGGAAAAGGTCCCGAGCCCGGCCAGCGTTCCGTTGAAGACCAGTTCCTGCCCGGGCACCACGGTCACGCCGTTGGTCGTCCCTGCGGCGCTGATCGTGCGGGCAGTCGTGAAGCCGGTATCGATCTTGAGCTGTGAACTGCCGGAAACGCTCACGCCGTTCGCGGGATTGCCCAGCGCACCATCGCTGGAGACGCTCAGGCTACCGGTGGTGATCGTCACCGCGGTGCCACTACCATTTCCGAATGTGTTCGCGGCATTCGCGAGCTTGATCTCACCGGAGCTGACCTTGGTGAGGCCGCCTGCGCCGCTGATCACACCGCTGTAGGTCGTGAGTCCGCTGCCATTGTCGAGCGTCAGGCCACGCTGGAGATCCACGGTGCCATTCCAAGTCACGCCACCACTGGGTGAGTCAAGCGTGAGCAAGCCACTGCCACCCGCGCGAGCCACGATGCTGTTAGGAATCGTCAGTCCGGCAAGGACACTCGCAGTCGCCGTGGCGGTGCCGCTGCTCGCCCCCAGCGTGAGCGCCCCGCTACCGAGCGCCGCGGCATTCTCCACCTGCAAGATGCCGGCCAGCACCTCCGTGCCACCGCTATGGCTGGACGCCGCCTCCATCTCCAGGGTCCCGGTGCCCGCTTTTGAGAAGACGCGCGCACCGCCGCTCTCCGTGATGCCCTGCACGCGCGTCGTCCCGGTCTGCGTGAGCGTCAAGTCCCCGGCCAGATTGATCGCGCTGAAGTTGCTCACGTAGCTGTTCAGCGGACTTACGGTGAGTCCCGTAGTTCCGGAAACATTCAGCGCGGGAATGGTCAGGGTCTGGCTACTGCCGCTGCCCGCATTCCCCAGGCTGAGGATGGAAGTCCCGCTCACCGTGAGCGTGCCGGTCAGGTAGTTCGCGGTGGCATTGCTGCGCAGGTCCAGGGTGCCACCGTTGAGGTTCACGGCATTGCCATCGATCGCATCGATATCCATCACCCGCAGCGTGCCGCCATTGACCGCGACCGCGCCGTTCAAGGCATCGTCCGCCGCCACGATCAGCGTGCCACCGCTCAGCGTGACCGGCCCGGTGCCCAGCGCACTCGCGGCATTCAGGGTCACCGTGCTGCCGCTCATCAAGGTGCCGCCGCCATAGGTGCCGGGCGCATTCACCGCCAGGTTCAGCAAGCTGGTGCCGCCGCCGATGCTGAGCTGCGTGCCCGCCGCGCCGAGGATGCCACCACTCAGCGTGAGCAGGCCGCTCTTGCTGCCGCTGCCACTCCCCTGAAGCGTGGCATTCCCCTGCAGGCCGAGCCCGCCGCTCAGGCGCAAGCCGTAGCTATTCCCCCCGCCACGCTCACGGTGCTCCCCGCAAGCACCGAGAGGCCAGGCAGCTCGAAGGTCTTGGTGGTGTTCGAAGCGTTCCGGCGATCGGGATCAAGCTCGATGTTTCCCCCCACGGTGATCGCCACCGGCAGCACGAAGGTCTGCGCGGTGGTGGTCCCATTCCCATCCGCCAGCAAACGCAGGCTGCCATCCGTCAGGCTCAGCGAAGAAGTGCCGAAGGGATTCTGCGCACTGGTAATCGTGACACTCGCATCCGTGCCAAGGTTCGGAAAGAGCATCTCCACGACACCACCACCACTCGCCGTGAAGCTTGAGCCGGAAGGCAGGTCGGTGCTGCCACCGGTCACCGCCAGATCCCCGGCACCACTCTTCACGATCGTTCGCGCAATGCCTCCACCCAGCAACGAGCCCGTGGTGAGCTTGCCATTCGTGGCACCGGCATCATTCACCGCGAAGGTGGGATCGCCGCTCAGCGTGACATTCCCAAGTACGATGCCCGCCGTACCACTCGTAGCGGAAGCACCGGGGGCCACGGTCAAGGTGTGATTGCCCATGCTCAGGCTGCCGAAGGTGTATGCCACCCCCGCGCCGTTGCTGCTGCGGTCGCTCAGGATGCTGCTGCTCGCCGTGAGGATCAGGTTGTTCCCCTGGGATACCGTGAAGTTCGTGGCACTGGCCAGGCGGCCCGCCAGCGTGCCCTCCCCCAGCGTAACATTGGAAGTGAGGGAAGAGCCCAGCGCATTCGTCGCCCCCAGGTCCAGGCGAGCGCCCGTCGGAATGTTCCAGGAACCATCGAAATTGCTCGCCGCACCCAGCCTCACCGCGCCCGCCCCGCCAATGCCGATCACCGTGGCCGCACTGCCACCGGTCACATCATTCGCCCCATTTCCCACCGTGAAGACATCCGTGCTGACTTCCGAAGTCGCGAGGGTCACGGAAGTCGCCGCCGCATCGATCGTGATCTTGCCGATGTTGGACGATGCACCCACGCCCGCCACCGTGCCGCCGCTCATCAGCGTGATCGGCCGGTCCAGCGTGATGGCATTCGCAACTTCCAAAGTCGTGTTGGCATTGACGGTGGTGACGGCGGTGCTGGCGCCCATCGCCGCAGCATTGCCCGCACGGATCTTGCCCGCGGAAATCACCGTCCCGACCGTATTGGTGCTTGCGCCGTTCAGGATCAGGGTGCCAGTGCCCGTCTTGCTCAACCCGCCGGTGATGCTCAGCGGCGTGGCGATGGTGGCACTGACCCCGCTGGCCACGTTGATGCTATTCCCCGCGGGCAAGACCAGGCTGGAGCCGCCGCTGAGCGTGTAGGCATCGTCGAACTGCAGGCTCGCCGCGTTCTCGGTGGCGGCCAGCGTGATGGTCGCAGCCAGCCCCACCGGCAGGATCACCGGCGTGGCCGAAGTCGGCTCCACATTCGTGTCCCAATTCGTTGCCGTGGACCAGAGATTGGTGCCCGCCGAATTATCCCAAGTGACCGCGCTGACCGAGACCGGAAAGCAGGTCGCAGCCAATGCAAGCAATGCCTGGAAGCGGGCGCCACGCGCACCCGCAGGGGGGGACTGGGGTTTCATAAATGGGGTGGGAGAGAGAGGGGAAAACACGAGCCTAGACCGGGAGATGTGCCGGAGTGAAGGCCGAATTTCGCCGGTGAACCCGCGGGCCATGCGGAAATGCAGAACTCCCCGGGGCACCCGGCACTGCCATCGAATCGCCCAGGCGGCCTCCCTGATCCCGGTATCAGGAAGGTGACGACGCCCCCCTTCCGGTGGCCGTTTCGGGACGTATCCGGTCAAGCCAACTCCTGCCCGCATTGATGTAGCGCTGCCAGCAGAACGCGAGATCGAAGAGCAGGGTGCCGATCCACCACAACACGGCAAAGCCCGCGAGCGAGCTGACCAAGGCCATGGAAGATGCCTCCTCCACAAGGCCGAGTCTTGGCAAGACCATGGCGATTCCCACAAACGCGGCTCCCAGGATGATGAATATCCGAAGCGCCCACACCGGCCGCCAGCGCCGGAGACAGGCGATGTAATCTGCCAGCCACGCCAACAGCACGCTCAAGGACGCAAAGGCGATCACCTTCTGCTGCGACAGGGCAAGCAAATCCCCGGGCCCGCTTTTGTCGATGAACCGATATCCGGCTTCGAGGCCGGTCACGCCCGGGAACAACAGGAACAAGCCACACCCCAAAAGGAAGCAACCGAATGCCAGCACATTCATCAACGGGGTGCGGGTAAGCCGCAGGATCCGTGCAAGCATGGTGGTCCCCATGAGGAGCGCCCACTGGCCGAGCAGGCAGTGGGAGCCCGCCGAGGGGAATTCTCGACAGACGTGGTCCCTTACCCATTCGGTCGCGGGGGACTCCGGCAGGCTTGCTCCCTGCCAAGCCCCCGGAATGAAGCCCTTCATGACGGAGGGCGGGAGGAGCAGCCCGCGGTCGAGCACGTAGACCGCTGCGAACATCAGGGCAAAAACGATGAGAAAGGGCAGGATCGGACTGCACCAGCCACGCAGGCGGCCTTTGGGCTCCTTGGCAGCGTCCCGCTTGCGAGCCACCACTTCATCTTTGTATCCCACGGCATCCTCGATCACGTGGGCAAACAAGCCGTCGTCGTAAAAGTAGTCCAAATGGGCTTTTCCCGGAAAGGGATAGCGGCGGAAACCGTGGTCGTGCGAACCGGTTTCGAATTCGAAGGCCTCGCATTTCCACGATTTGAGTTTGGCCTTCGCCGAATCCAACTCGTAGCCCACCGGGTCCGCATAATCGTAGTAGTTTCTCCAGCGGATCGCGGGGCGCTTGGTCCACTCTGCCGTCCTTTCAAAGGTCCGCCACATCTCGGGCCAGAGATGAATGTGCTTGTCGATGGGCGACCCCATGGTGGCGAAGCTGACGAGTTGGCCAATCCACGCCCACTCGAGCCGCTCGGGAACCCGGCGAAACTCCGTCTCCGGCGCCTGGGATTCCCTGTTGGCGCTGCCGCGCAAATTCCGGACCTCCTCCCGGCCCTCCGCGCTGAGTGCCGTCAACAAGCTGAAAAAGCTGATGGCGGTACCTTCGCTGTGGGCGATGAGGTGGATCTTCGCTTTCGGATACATCCGATGAAGCTTCTCAATCCGGTTCAGGAAGCGATCCCGGAATTTCTCCCGCTGGCGCTGGTAATCCCCCACCTGCTGGACATCGCAGAGATACCGAGTGAGCGTGGTGTCCACATCCTTTTTGGAAAGCTTGAAGAGCTTGCCGGCCATCGCCACCTTCTGGATGAGGGCGAGGGTTTCCGCGATCTCCTCAATGACAAAGCCCGCGAGGTGGAACTGCTTCGGCCCGAATTTCCGGGGATCCGAATGCCGCTGGGCAAGCCGCTCCACCACTGTGCGCGCCCAGTGCGTGGCTTCCTCCAAGCGGTACCCATCGTCCTCCAGAGAGCGGGCAATGTCCGCCCAGTGGATCTCCGCGAAGGCGAATTCCTCCAAACCCCGGCACTTCCCCGCCGGGCGGAATTGGAGGGCTGGGTCGTCCACGCTGGTCTCCCGGCCGCCATCCCATGCCCCCAGCGGCAACAAGCGTGCCTGATAACCATCCTTGTCGTTCAGCGCGAAGTAGCGGGCGAACAAACGGGCCAGAATCTGGCTGAAGTCGTTCCGGGCCTGGTCACCCATGCCGTGGATGCCGACAATCAGGTTCCCGGAGAAATCCGAGGATGCCGGCCCGAGCACGTTGACGTCATCCGGCGATGCAGGGGGAGGCGAAGGATTCCCTTCTTGGGCGGGGTCAGGGGGAAGCATGGCTTTGGCAAGTCGTGATGGCGATGAAGCGTCGTTTCGCCGAACGAGCGGTCTTCGAACCCGAAAGCAGCAACCACCCCTAGCACCACTCCGGAGTTATGAATAGAACTAACTCAACAGATGCGCGCAGTCGCCGGAAAATACGGGTACGAGCGGATTCCGCAAGGCTGACGGGACCAGCAAGGAGGCAAGGGCCTTTCCCTGCCTAATCCACCAGCGCCGCGAACAAGGACTGCATCTCCTCATCCACCAGATCATCGCTCGCCAGGGTCTGCGCAATCTCCTCCCGCAAGCGCTGCCGGTAGCGCTTCCGCAGCCGGTGCACCGCCACCCGCGCCGCGCCTTCCGTCATGCCGAATTGCGCCGCGATCTCCGCATAGGGAGTACGCCCGCTGCTGACACTCAGGAAGGGCTTCCAGCGTGCGAATTCCGCGGCGCCTTCCTGCACTTCCAGCGCGACGAGCACCCGCTCCAGCAGGGCCAGCGCCCACTCGCGGTCGAAGAGCTTGTCCGGGCTGCGCTCGTCCGCGGGGTCGATCGTCAGCCCGGTCTCCGCATGCTGGGCATCGATCGAGAGATGGACCGCGAAGCCGCCGCGCTTCTGGCGGTGCTCGCGGTGCCACTCGCCCGCCATGTAGTTCTTCAGCGAGCCTAACAGGAAGGCCCGGAAGCGCCCGCGGTCACGGTCCACGACGCCCAGGCCCGTCCCTTCCAAGAGGTGGGCGAAGAAGCCCTGCACCAGATCCTCCGCATCCTCCGGCGTGCGCCCCAGGCGCCGCACATAGCGGTAAAGCGGCGGCCAGTAGGCCTCAAAGAGCGTGGCCATCGCCTCGGTGGAGCGCCGCTCATCCGCACCCGCCGCTTGCCCGACGATGGTCCAGCGGGTGGTGGCGAAAAGACTGGGGCGGGATTCCACGCGCGAACCTTACGCAAATCCGCGCGGACGTTACAACCAAGGCGGGTGGAGATTGCGCGGGCTTTGGTTTTAACCGCCAAAAGGCACCACGAATGAACAGCCAATCTTACGAACGAAATGGAGCGTCGGAAACCCGCTTGCCCTTGATTCGTGAGATCGGTTGTTCATTTGTGGTTCCACCGGATTATCGGCCCGGAGCCACTGGCGACGAGCCAGTCTCCGGGGCAAGATAGTAGCTGTTTGTCGCACTGCCGGGAGCCGCGGGTGCCACGGGGACGGGAGTCCCGCTTGGTGGCTCAACCGGCACTGGAGTCGTGGACGGGGGAAGGTAATTGCTATCCACCGGGCCGCTGGCAGCACCGGGCACGGCAGGCGCCGGCTTCGGCTGCGGTGCAGCGCCAGGGTAGCCCGGCGTGGATCGGGGCAGCGGAGCCACGGGCGACGGCAGAGCCGGCTTCGGCAGCTCAAGGACAGGCGTGGGAGCGATGGGCGGGCGCGCGGCACCGGGCATGCCAATCGGCGGCGGCATGGCCGGCGTTGCGGAATCGACGCTGGCGATTCCGGGAACCTGGGTTTCAGCCTCGGCAGTGGGCATGCCGGGGACCGGGGCACTCTTTCCCCGGTAGACCGGGACCGGGACATTGGCCTCCGTCAGGGTCTGGCCAAGCTTGAGGATCTCCCGCCGCGTCTCATCGCTGAGCTGCTCCAGGATGGCGATCTTCTTCTCCAGGGAAGTGCGGACGGGATGCGCTTCGCCCAGCGCTCCATCGTTCACCAGCAGCTCCAGACGGCTGTCCTGTAGCATGCCACGGAGTTTCTCATACTGGCGGGTGGCGACATCGAGGTCGATCTGCGCCAGGCGCAAGGACACGGGATCAGAAGCTTCCTGGGCATGCAGTGCAGGCACGGGCAGGAAGCAGGCGAGGGCCACGGCGGTGGCAAGGATGGCTTGTTTCATGGGATGAGGTAGTCGGGATTCAGTTGATTCAAGTCAGGTTCAATTCACTTCACTTCACTTCGTTTGGAGTTCCGGCTCGGGCTGGAGCTTCAGGATGGCGGCGCGCGCTTCATCCACCTGCTGCTGCAGGGTGAGGATGAGATGCTCGGCCTTGTTGAGATCGTCATTCGTGGGCGTGCCGCTGGCGCTGAGAAGTTCGCGATCCAGCCGGGCGTCGCGGAGCTGGGTCTGGAGCTTCTCGTACGACTTGAGCGCGATGTTGAGATCGATTTCCCGCAGGCGGTCCTCTGCCTTCACCAGGGAGATCCGCTTGAGATCCGCCTGCCCGCAGGCGTCCATCACCTCCTGGATGCGGTCGGCGCGGACCGGGGCTTCACTGCTCACCACCACTTGGCGGGTCACGCTGCTTTCGCGGGTGATCGCCACGAGCTTGTCCCGCAGTTGATCCGTGGTCACGGGCTCGCCACCGAGCTTGAGCGATTCATCCGCGGCGATGGTGATACGGATGGGATCCGCTTGGGGAAGCACGGACTCCACCGATGGATCAGTGCCTGCCATCGGCAAGGGCGGCTCTTCCTCCCGCACCGGCTGCACGACCGTGACATTCGTGACCCCAGCCAAGCGGCAGACTTCCAAGACGGGCATCACCTTCGCATAGGACAAGGCTGGATCGGGCTCGACCTCGATATAGGGCGTGAGCTTGCGGTCCTTGAGCTTCTGCAGCTCGCCCGACAGATCGTCCAGCGAGACCGTGCGCCCATCGAAGGAAGCAACTCCATCTGCATCGATGCCGATGTGAACGGTGACGCCGGGGCCCGCATCCGTGGCTTGCGCTGGATCTTGCCAGGCACGGGCCACGAGTGCCTCGGTGGTGAAGGAAAGATGCCTGAAGCCAGCCTCGCGGCAGAAGCGGGTGACCTGCACGACCCGATTGACCAAGCGCATGCTCGCGGTGCTGGGCTTGGCATCCAGGCTCAAGGCGGTGATCTTCACGTGGCGCAGCGGATCGGCCCCGGCGATGCGGTCCAGCGTCTGCCTCAGGTTCTCCACCACCGGAGTGCCATCGATGCGAACGGAGTCATCACGGCCAATGGTGATCGGCAGGGGCGGAGCCGTGGACTCCACGGCACCATCCGGACCGTAGCCAAAGCTGATCTTGCCCAAACCCGCGATGTGGCACTCCTGGAGGGCCATCTGGAGTGAGTCATCACTGAAGCGATAACTTGCCGCTACGATCCGCACGGGCAGCTCCCAGTGCTCCTTCACGATCCGCTCGAGCGAAGCGTGGAATTCATTCCGGCTGAAAGTGATGCCATTGATCTCCAGATCGCGCGTCTCGCCGATGCCGATCCGGATGCAAGCTTCCGCGCGGTCTTCCGGTCCGGTGCCGGGTTCCGTGGCATTGCGCGCCGCGGTGACACGGGATTCCAGGCCGAGCCACCCCTCGCGTGTTTGATCGGCCTCGAGCTGTTTCTCGCGGAGGTCTACCTCTGACATAACCCTGGCCGCTCTCTTGGCGGGCAAGAAGTAGAGGAAGAAGAGCAAAGCACAGCCGACAATCAGTGTGGTCCAGACGACCAATACGCTACGCCCGGTGCGGCTGCGGCGGGCGCGGATGGCGAAGACGAGAGAGGCAATGGCGCAGAAGACGCCAAGCAGAAACACGGTGTCCTCTGACGAAGGCCGCACCATGCTCATGAGCAGGGGTGTGCCGAAGAAGGCGGCCAGCATTAGGATGAGGGCAAGGCGTTGGTCACGCTCACGGGCCGGGTGCGCTGGCTCAGGCATCCGCGCTGCGAGTGGCACGGGCTCGGGAGCTGGCTTGGGCTCGCGTGTCGGAGGGGGCGTGGCAGGCGCCGGTGGTGGTGGAGCAGGTGGCGGTGGCGTCTTGGAGGAAGATGCCGGAGAAGCCATGGTGGCCACCACGGTCTTGAACTCGCCCGCGGTTTGGTAGCGCAGCTCGGGCCTGCCCTGCAGGGCGCGCAGCACGATCTCATCGATCTTCACATCCAGGTGCACGCGGTGGGAAGGCACCTCGATCTGCTTGTCCGGGCGGCGGCCGGTGAGCATCTCGTAGAGCACCACGCCCAGCGAGTAGATGTCCGCGCGATGATCGGCGGCGCTACTGCTGCTGTGGCCCGAAAGCTCCGGCGCCATGTAGTCCGGAGTGCCTGAGCGGTCCGCGGCTTCACCGGCGATGGTGGCGATGCCGAAGTCCGCGATCTTCACCCGCCCCTCCCGATCTAACAGGATGTTCTCCGGCTTGATGTCGCGGTGCACCACCCCGTGGTCGTGCGCGAATTGCAGGGCATCGCAGATCGGCGGGACGATGGCCAGGGCTTGCTCGGGTTCGAGGCGGCCATCGCGCAGGAGATCGCGGACGTTCACGCCATCGATGTATTCCATCACGATGTGGAAGAGGCCGCCGGCGTGGCCGAAGTCATGGATGGTGACGATGTTCGGATGGTTGAGCCGCGCGAGCAGCTTGGCCTCCTTTTCGAAGCGGCTGGCGAAGCCCGGGTCATCCTGGAATTCACCGGCCAGGATCTTGATCGCCACGGTGCGGTCGAGCGCCTTCTGCCGCGCCTTGTAAACCACCCCCATACCGCCGCGCCCGAGGCACTCCAGGATTTCGAACTGCGGGAACTTCGCCTCGAGTTCCGCGGGCGCGGGCGGCGGCGAGGAGGAGGGCTGCTCGCCGGTGGGCATGGTCCGTGTGCGCAGATTCATCGCCAGCAGGCAGCGCGGGCAGAGCCCCGCCGGGCTGGAAGGCGCCAGCGGGTTGCCACAGCGCGGGCAGGTGGGCGATGACGATGAGGTCATGTGTGGGGATTCAGGGGATGATGGGCGATGTTACGGGGAAAAGACGAATCTTGAATTCAGGAGCGCGGCTTTTGAAGCCGCAAGGAACTCCGCCCCAAGCATTGACGCCTCCCACACAAAATAACGCCACCGGGGACCATTCTTGCGGCTTGCAAAGCCGCGCTCCGGATCAGCCCCCCAGCGCCATCATCAGCGCGGCCATCTCCGGGTCCACCTCATCCTCACACAGGACGGTGCGCGCCACCTCCGCGCGGACCAAGGCGCGGAAGCGCTTGCGCAGGCGGTGGACCGCGACGCGGGCGGCGCCCTCGGTGCTGCCGGACTCGCGGGCCAGGGTGGCGTAGTCGGTCTCGCCGCGCGCGGCTGTTAGACTGGGGACCAGGCGGGCGAATTCATCCTGGCGGCCGGCCTCGCGGTATTCGCGTTCGAGCGCGGCCATGGCGGCATCGAGCATGGCCAGGGCCCAGCGGCGGTCGAAGAGTTCGTCCGGGCTGCGGGCCTGCTCGCCCTCGCCGGTGTAGAGGCGCTCGGCGAGTTCGGCATCAAGCGGCACGAGATCACGCCCGCCGCCACGCTTGGCGGCATGCTCGCGGTGCCATTCATTCGCCAGGAAGCGCTTGAGCGCAGTGAGCAGGAAGCTCCGGAAGCGCCCGCGCGAGTCATCAGCGAGATCCAGCGTGCGGCGCTCCAGCAGCATCTCGAAGAAGCCCTGGGTGAGATCCTTCGCGTCCTCCCCGGATTTGCCGGACTTGCGGATCACGGCGTAGATGGGGAACCAGTAGAGGCGGCACAATTCCTCCAGCGCCGCCGACGATTCCCCGGGCCCGGCCGCAGCGACCAGGGACCAGCGGGTGGTGGCGAAGAGAGGAGGTCGGGTGGGACTGGCCACGGCGGTCGCGAGCATGGGATATCCCGCAAGTTCAGGAAAGCGCCGGGTTTGTTACCGGGGGTTGGGAAATAACGAACCGCGGAGGCGCAGAGGTCGCGGAGGCGAACGCGGAGAGAAGAGGTGGGAACCGCCAAGACGCCAAGTTCGCAAAGGTTTGAAAACTTGGCGTCCTTGGCGCCTTGGCGTCTTGGCGGTTCACTTCTCTTCTGTCTTCCTCCGCGCTCTACTCTGCGACCTCTGCGCCTCCGCGGTTCGTTCCATTCGGACCTAACGGCATCCGGCAAAGTCCAGGCTGAAGCGCGCGAGGTATTTCTTCAGTCGGTCCGCATCATTAGCCACGGCGCGCTTGGCGCGGGAGACGGCGAAGAGTTCGCGGCCGGCATCGGAGAGGCTCTTGGAGCGGCGGCAGACGGCGACGACGTGGGCGAGCTGCACGCGGTCGAAGGGATCGATGTCCGCGAAGGCGGAGCCTAACAGGGCCTCAAGGTCGCAGCTCTCCGTGGTGGAGGCGGCGGCCCCGGGGCGTTGCCAGCTCTCGCGCAGGCGCTCGATCTCTTCTTCCACTTCCTCCACACGGATGCGCCCGCGCGGGGCGAGGGTGGCCATGCGGGTGACGGCGGCATTCAGGTCGCGGAAGTTGCCGGACCAGGGGGTATCGGAAGCTTCGGCGAAGCGCAGGAAGGCTTGGCGCGCTTCCTTGTTGATCGCGGCTTGGCGGCCTTGCACACCGCTGAAGCGCTCCAGCTCGAAGTCGAGGTTCGGCGCGATGTCCTCGCGGCGCTTCGCCAACGATGGCAGGGCGAAGGTCCAGAGATGGATGCGGGCCAGCAGGTCCTCGCGGAAAGTCCCCTTCCCCACCGCCTCGCGCAGATCGCGGTTGGTGCCGGCGATAAGTTGGAAGTCGCTTCTAACAGGTTTGTCCGCGCCCACGGGGAGGAAGGTGCGGTCTTCCAGGGCGCGGAGAAGCATGGCCTGTTCGTCCAAGCCGAGCTCGCCGATTTCATCGAGGAAGAGCAGGCCGCTATCCGCTTCCCGCAGGAGGCCGGGGCGATCCTTCTGCGCGCCGGTGAAGGAGCCGCGGAGGTGACCGAAGAGCGCGGAGGCCGCCGTGTCACCTGTGAGAGTGGCGCAGTTCACCTCCACGAAGGAGCCGCGCAAGCCACCGCGTTGCCGACGCAGTTCGTAGATGCGCCGCGCGAGGTGTGACTTGCCCGCTCCCGTCGGCCCGGTGAGCAGCATAGGCGCCTGCGAGCGCAGGGCGACTTGCTCGATGCGGTCGATCAGGCGGTTGAAGGCTGCATTGCGGGTGGCGATGCCGCTCTTGAGAAAGTCCGTGGTCTCTTCCTGGTCGCTGGTGAAGCGAGTACTAAGGGCATCGTACTTCGAGAGATCCAGATCGATCAGCGCATAGCGTCCCGGCACCTTGTGGCGTGGTCGTGCCCCACCCGGCGGCGGGGACGTCTGGATGATCATCCCTGGGATGAAGCCCGCCTCCACCAGCAGGAAGAGCGAGATCTGCGCGATGTGCGTGCCGGTGGTGATGTGGACGTAGTATTCCTCCCGCTCCGGATCGAAGGGATAGGCGCGGGCCCAGTCCTGCAGCGCGCCATAGACCCGCTCGAGGTCCCAGGCGTCCGGCCCGAAGTCGACGGAATGGCTGGTGACCGTGGTCTCCGGCGAGATCAATCCGATGTCCGCGGCCACTTGGTCGCGGAGCACGTGGTGCGTCTCTTCCGCTAGGAACTCGAAGCGGTCGAAGAGCAGCTCCTGGTGCTGGAAGAGCGAGACGGTAGGCCGCCAGTCCTCCCAGCGGCCCGGCAGCGTGCCACCATCCAGCCGGGTGCCCAAGAGACCGATCGCCACTCGCTTCATGGATACAATCCTATCTCATTGGATAATACCTTCGGAAGGAAGGAATTTCCCTACTCGCCCGACGCCCTCCTCATTGAAGATTTTTTCATCTCATAACCAATAACTTATAACCAATATCCCAAACCCAAAAATCCCCTTGGCACGCCCCATGCCATCTACATCCCGTCCGCAGCACAAACCAACCAACCGGACACTTCAAATGGCAAACAAGAACCTATTCCAGACTCTGCGGGGCGCTCTGATCCCGCAGGCCACGACCCGGAACGATGCCGGCGGGGCCGCCTACGAGCTAGCGCCGAAGGCAGCTCTGGCCCGCATGGCGGTGACGGGATGCTTCGGCCGGACCTACTACGCCAGCCCGGAGCTCCAGCTCGACCGCGTGCTGGAGGCGGCGCGCCAGGTGGATACCGATTTCCTGGCCCGCACCGCGCTCTACGCCCGCCGCAAGGGCTATATGAAGGACATGCCGGCCCTGCTCTGCGCGGTGCTCGCCACCCGCGATCTCGACCGGCTCGCCGAGATCTTCCCGCAGGTCATCGACAACGGGAAGATGCTGCGGAACTTCGTGCAGATCCTGCGCTCCGGGGTGACCGGCCGCAAGTCGCTCGGCTCCGCGCCGAAGCGCCTGGTGCGCCAGTGGCTCGAGCGTGCGGGTGAGCGCCAGCTCATCGATGCCACCGTGGGCAATGCGCCCTCGCTGGCGGACGTGGTGAAGATGGTCCACCCGCGCCCGGCGGATGCCACGCGGGAAGCCTTCTACGCCTGGCTACTAGGGAAGCCGTACCAGCTCGACCGGCTGCCGCAGACGCTGCAGCGCTTCGAGGCCTGGAAGGCGAACCGCGAGGGTGACCTGCCGGACCTGCCTTTCCAGATGCTGACCGCGCTGGAGCTGGGTGCGCCCGAATGGAAGGCCATCGCCGTGACCGCCTCCTGGCAGACCACGCGGATGAACCTGAACACCTTCCTGCGCCACGGCGTCTTCGAAGGGACCTTCAATGGGGTCTTCGGAAGCGAAGTGAAGGAGGGGATGATGGCGGAACTCATCGCGAAGCGGCTGGCGGATCCGGAGAAGATCCGTCGCGCCCGGGTCTTCCCCTATCAACTGCTGGTGGCCTACCTGAATGCCGGGAAGTCCATGCCGCAGGTGGTCCGGGAAGCGCTGCAGGATGCGATGGAAGTCGCACTCTCGAACGTCCCGGAGGTCGCCGGATCGGTGGTCGTCTGCCCGGACGTCTCCGGCTCGATGCACGGCCCGGTCTCCGGCTACCGCAAGGGCTCGACCTCGGCGGTGCGCTGCGTGGACGTGGCAGGCCTGGTGGCCGCGGCTTTCCTGCGGAAGAACCGGGGTGCCCGCGTCATTCCCTTCAAGGAGGACGTGGTCCACCTGACCCTCAACCCGCGGGATACCGTGATGACCAATGCGACCAAGCTCTCGAGCCTGCCTCCGGGCGCGACCGACTGCTCGGCCCCGCTGCGACTCCTGAACCAGGAGAAGGCGGCGCCGGACCTGGTGGTCTTCGTCTCGGACAACGAGTCCTGGGCCGATCCCAAGGCCGCTCGCGGAACCGCGATGCTCACGGAGTGGGAGAAGCTCAAGACCCGGAATCCGAAGGCCCGTCTCGTCTGCATCGACCTGGTGCCGAACACCACGGCCCAGGCCCCGGACCGCAAGGACATCCTGAATATCGGTGGCTTCAGCGACACCGTCTTCGACCTCGTCGCCGCCTTCGCGGCCGGTGAGGACGGAAGCGACCACTGGATCCGCGAGATCGACAAGCAGCCGCTGGCCGAGCGCCGGCAGACTGCCTGAGAACATCACACACTGGGTGCGCCGGCTTCAGCCGGCCCGTAGCCACCGAGCCGGCGCACCCGATCTAACAATCACCGGCACGGCGGATGCATGGGGGACTACAACGCTCGACACGTCGGCCTAACAGCCACCGTCTCCCAACCTTCGCCGCCGTGCCGGCCCTTTCACTCATCCATCAAACCTCGAACTAAAATCGCATTTCCCCAATCGGCCCTGCGGATGCCCGTGAAACTACACGCATAGCGTTCGAGCCTCTCAAGCTCGCTTGTCTCACGAATCCTCGCCGCCGGGAACTACCCCTCTCACTCTCTCTCCTGCCGAATGCCGCAGGGACTACATTAGGGAACCGAAGGCAGCGGGTTCAATTCCCGCCCCGCGCAAGGCGCGCGGTGTGGAGCAACGGTAGCTCGTCGGTTTGTAATGTCTCGCGAATCCCTTGTCGGCAGGACTTTCCTTTCCCTTCGCGAATGCAGGGAAGACTACATTTTAAGCCATTGGTCGCCGGTTCGAATCCGGCCCCGCGCAAGCGGGTAGCTCAGCCAGGTAGAGCAGTGGAAAACGTCTTCCCATCCCTTGTCGCGATTCCCCTTTCATCCATTCCATTTCATCTCATGCGGAATGCCCGCGGGACTACATACCGGTAGATAGTTGGTTCAAATCCGACCCGGGCCGCAAGGCCCGAGAAAAACGTCCCGCACCTCCTTGTCCGCAGCTCCCCTTTCGATTCGCGAATGCAGGAAAGATTACACCGGTCGTTGGTTCAAATCCAACCCCGCCCCGGCGGGTAGCTCAGCGGGTAGAGCAGTTAGCACGGATCTTTCCCCTCTTGTCGCGATTCCCTTTCCAACAAACCATCTTCCGCGAATGCGTGAAGGACTACATGCGTCGCCGGTTCGAATCCGGTCCGGACCACCATCGACGGCCCGGTAGCTCAGCGGTAGAGCACTGCGTCTTTCCAAACCTCGTCGCGGACATTCTTCCAATCGACTTAGCTTAGAGAACTTTTCCGGCGAATGCCGGTGGAACTACATCTTTCACCAAGACCAGGTCGCCGGTTCGAATCCGGTCCGGGCCACCAACTTACGGCCCCGGTAGCTCAGTGGTAGAGCAGGAAGTTTCACCAATCCCTTGTCGCCGCCCAACCTTTGGAATCGTGAATGCCCGTGAAGACTACACCTGAAGAGTGAGTGGCGAAAGCCGTGCGGGTTCGAATCCCGCCGGGCCGCAAGGCCCGTGGCGGAATGGTAGACGCGCTAAACAAAGTCTTCGCAACCCTTGTCACGAATCCAAATCCATCATCATCGCCGCCATGATCCCCTACGATGAACTCTGCAAGCAGACCATCGCGCGGATCGAGGCAGCATTCACTGCGACTTTACTCCTGGGGCCAGGCAACCCCGCATCCGAAAGATGCTGGCAAGACCTCTCTGACGAAGAGCTGGAAGAGGCCTATTCCTCCTACTGGCATATCGGCAACGAAGACCTTCCCTTTTATCTCCCCGCCCTAATGCGGCGCGCACTCCGGCAACAGGATCCAGAGGCGGGAGACTTTGATGTCGATTCCATCCTCGACCAACTCTCTTACGGCCCCGGATTTCTCCACAACGGTCAATCGAGCATCTTCACTGCCGCCGAGGAGGAGACCATTGCAGTCTTCCTTTTCATCATCTCCCGCCACGGCCGCGATCAAGACCGCGAAACCGCGGAAGCAGCCCTGCAGATCGGATGGTGGAAGTATCTCCCGGAGCTCGCGTTCACAGACTGATTCATCATACCTCACCCATCGAATGCCCGATACCCGTCATCCCTGCCCATGCTGTGGCTACCGCACCTACGCGAAAGCAGCGGGCGGGACGATGCAACTGTGCCCGGTGTGTGCATGGGAGGACGCGCCGGGCGAGACACCTTACAACAACTCGAACAACGTTGACCTGGCCGCGGCCCAATACAATTTCCTCGCCATGCGGGCGGCTGAGCCCGAGTTCATCGATGAGGTGCGGACGCCCTTGCCGGAGGAAGCCCGTTCCCCGGATTGGCTATCCATCGAGGACTTCCGTCTGAAGCTCATCGAGATGATCGAAGAAGCCTTCCGCAAGACAAAGCTCGATGGCGGAGTGACACTACATCAGAGCGCCGAGTTCGACTGCCTCGGATACCCGAGCGACGCCATGCTTGCCGAAGCAGCCGCGAAGGATCCGGAAGAGCGCTGGCAGGATATCCCCGGAGAGAAGATCTCCCGTTTCGCCGAATGGGGATGGGCCATGATCTACCTCGATGCACCAAGCTTCCGTTTTCACATCCCCGCCTTCATGCGACACGAATTGAGCAGAATCAGCCGGGAAAATCTCAGTGGCGCGGCGGAGGGTATGATGTTCCGGCTGCAAGAAGGACCGGATGTTCCATGGACGAAGGACAAGACCGCGCTGCTGAGCCCCCGACAGAGAGAATGTATCGCTGCTTTCCTTCACTTCTTTGCACGCATCCCCGACTCCTCCGCCGCCGAGGGCCTCAGAAAGGGCTGGGATCAGTGGACACCCCCCTTCGTCAAGTTAGCCGCCCTTTAATCCTTCCCCACCACGCACCCTTACCTTCAATTTTCATCATGCACACCATCCACAAGACCGATGAAGCCCTCGGCTTCCTCCCCCTGCCAGGAGATGCCGGCAAGCCGATCACCGTGGTCGGGACCGATGCGATCCGCGATAGCTTCGACGAGACTTGCCTGCAGCAGGCGATCAACTCGCGGATGGCGCCCGGCGTGACCGAACTGGTGCTGAATCCCGATGCGCATGCTGGCTACGGTGCGCCGGTGGGTTGCGTGATGGTTTCGCCGACGCACATCTATCCGGGCCCGGTGGGTGTGGACATCAAGTGCTCGATGAGCCTGCTCCAGCTCGATGTTCCGGAGGATGCGATCAAGGACAAGGCGGTCCGCCGTGCGCTGATCAATGCGATCGTGGAGCGCACGCCGACGGGTGCGGGCAAGGGCCAGCGCTCCGTGAAGAAGGCGCGCCATGTCGATGAGCTGATCGGCGTGCCCGCGGTGACGGAGGGCGCGACCCAGCGCGTGTGCCAGGCACTCGGCATCCCGCCGGAGTGGGCGTTCCGTTGTGAAGACTCCACCCACACCGGGCACGACGGGACCTACGATGCGCTTCGTACTCGCCTGGAGAAGATCCTGGCGGAGGGCCGCATCCGGAACTTCAAGGAGAAGCTCCAGCAGCTCGGATCGTACGGCGGGGGTAACCACTTCGGCGAGTGCGAGATCACGAAGGTGACGGACCGCCCGTGGGCGCGGGAGACGGCGAAGTCCTTCGGCCTGAATGACGGACACGTGTCCTTCCTCAGCCACTGCGGATCGCGCGGCTTCGGGAACCTGCTGGCGCAGGGCCAGTTCCGGGACTTGGAGAACAAGTTCCGCCTCTGGTCCACGCCCTTCCCCGCGGCGGACAAGCAGCTCGTCTACGCGCCGCTCGGAACGCCCGAGGCGGATGCCTACCTGGATGACATGGCGCTGGGCGCGAACTTCGCGACGGTGAACCACCTCTTGATCAATGCGCTCGTGTTAGAGGCATTCCAGGAGGTGCTGCCGGGAGCGAAGGGCCAGCTCGTTTACTTCATCTCGCACAACATCGCGCGGGAGGAGATCGTGGACAACAAGAAGTCCTGGGTGCACCGCAAGGGCGCGACACGCGCGATTCCCGGCGGCCACTTCTCGCTGGCGGGAACGCCCTTCGAGAAGACCGGTCACCCGATCCTGTTGCCGGGAAATCCGCGCGATGGCTCCGTGGTGATGGTGGCCCGTGCCGGTGCCGAGCGCACCGCCTACTCCGTGAACCACGGGGCCGGCCGGCGCATGGGCCGCAAGCACGCGGCACGCACCCTGGACCAGAAGGCCGTGGACGCCGACTTCGACCGCGATGACATCCTCAGCAACTGCCGCAAGTATCCGATCGACGAAGCGCCGGACGCTTACAAGGATTTCCCGGAAGTGCTGCGCAGCGTAGAAAGCGCCGGGCTGGCGGAGACGGTGGCGAGCTTGAAGGCGCGCTTCGTCATCAAGGACGAGGCGGCCGCGGATGACTGATTCGATAGGTCCTATAGGACATATAGGACCTATCTTCCCTTTCCCATGAAACCAATCCAACTCGACGGCAGCTCCGGTGGCGGCCAGATGCTGCGCACCGCGCTGTCCCTGGCGATGGTCACGGGCCAGCCCTTCCGCATGACGAATATCCGCGGCAAGCGCCCCCGGCCGGGATTGCAGCGCCAGCACCTGACCTGCGTGAAGGCGGCCTGCGAGATCTCCGGCGGGACGGCGGATGGCGCGGAGATCGGCTCCACGGAGCTGGTCTTCCGTGCGGGGAAAGTACGAGGCGGATCGTACCATTTCGCGATCGGCACGGCGGGCAGCACCACGCTGCTCTTCCAGACCCTGCTGCCCGCGCTGTGGCAGGCGGATGAGCCGAGCACGCTGAAGCTGGAAGGTGGCACGCACAATCCGATGGCTCCGCCCTATGAGTTCATCGATGGCGTCTTCCTGCCCGCGATGGCGCGGATGGGTGGCAGCGCGAGCTTGGAGCTGGAGAGCGCAGGCTTCGCACCCGCGGGTGGCGGTGTGCTGCACGCGAGCGTGCAGCCTTCACCCAAGCTGCAGCCCTTCGACCTGATGACCCGCCCGGAGCAGGGTGAGTCCCGCATCCGCGTGCTCACGCGGCACCTGCCGCTGTCGATCGCCGGCCGGATGTTAGACTCCGCGCTGGAGCTGATGCCCTGCAAGGACGCCGCGGTGGAGAGCCGCGAGCCCGGCCCCGGCGCGGGGATCTGCTGCCTGGTGGAGACGGACTTCGGCGGCTTGCGCGAGGTGACCAGCAGCTTCGGCGAGCAGGGCGTGAGCGCGGAGAAAGTGGGCCGGAACGCGGCGAAGGCCATGATGAACTACATCGGCTGCGGCGCACCGGTGGGGCGATGTCTTGCGGATCAGCTGCTGCTCCCCATCGCACTGGCGGGAAGTGGACGCTTCACGACCATGGCACCGGATGCGCACGTGCCGACGAACATCGCGGTGATCGAGAAGTTCCTGCCGGTGCGGTTCAGCATCCGGAAGGAGGAGCGCGGGGTGCATGTGGTGGAGGCCGGGTGAATTTCTTCCCGTGGCGCAGCCACCTTGGACTGCTGCAACCCTGTTGCAGCTTTGGGCAGGCAACCCTGTTGCCGTGAGCGAGCCATAAATCCACCCGATTACCTTTCCATGCGCCCGATGGTAGAGGGGAGATGCCGTCTTCACGAACCGTGGGACTGAGGGCGAACCCAAGAGCTTTGTAAGCGAGTCCGTGAGCCCCGCCTGCCTTTGCTGCGCTTCGAATCTCCCGACCACACGGATCTTTAAGATGGATCAGGATCGCACGCCGGCCTGAGTGGGGATCGTTCGGTGGTCGGGTAAATCCACTGGCTCACTCACGGCAACAGGGTTGCCTGCCGGAAAGCGGCAACAGGGTTGCGCGCAGTCCAAGGTCGCTGCGCGACGGATTGATCTTTCCCCTCGCGCATCATCCCGCCATCGCCATCATCCGCCCGCGATGACTTCCGGCCTGATCTTCGACCTCGATGGCACTCTGATCGATTCCCTCCCCGGCATCGCCGCATCACTCAATCGTTCGCTCGAGCAACACGGCTTCGATGCCCATGGCCATCCGGATGTCCGCCGCTTCATCGGCAATGGCTCCTATGAACTCTGTCGCCGCGCCCTGCCGGAGGGATCGCCCCACGAGCGGATCCTCGCCGTGGAGGAAGGCTTCAAGCAGGACTACGCTCTCACCTGGCCGGAGGGCACCGCGCCCTACGCGGGCATCCCGGAGTTGTTGGAGAAACTTGCTGTTAGGAATCAGCGCCTGGCCATCCTCTCCAACAAGCCGCACCCCTTCACCGTGGAGATCGTGTCCCGGCTTTTTCCCGAAGTGCCCTTCGATCCCGTGACCGGCCAGCGCGAGGACCTGCGCCGCAAGCCCTTCCCGGATGCCGCGCTGTGGATCGCGAAGAAGTGGGATTTGCTGCCGGGCCAGTGCCTCTTCATCGGGGATTCCACGGTGGACCTGGAGACCGCCCGGGCCGCTGGAATGCCGCCGGTGGCCGTCGGCTGGGGCTATCACGATGCTGCGGCCCTGCTGGAAGCGGGTGCCGGGCGGGTCTTGGAAAAAGTGAGCGATCTGGACGCCCTCCTGAGCCCCACCTGAGCGGGCCAGCGCCGGTAGATACAATCGAAATACCGGATCGCCGCTCATGCCCGGCGCGTCAAGGAATGCCGCGATTTTCTCAAGAACTGGGTGGCCTTTTGGCCAGTTCCGGTCCATCCTGCAAGGTGGATAGGGCGGATAGAACCGCCATCCTATTCACCCCTAAACAAAACAGGAGATTAGACATGCAAACCGCAAATGTGAACCTGCCCGTCACGGTGACTGTCCGACACGAGTCCGTGACTGAATCGCTGCGCGACTACGCCCAAAAGAAGATCGAGGGTCTCCATCTCGACTATCCGCGCATCATCGAAGCGAAAATCATTCTCGACGTTCAGAAGAACCGACACATTGCTGAAATCATTCTCTTTTGCGCCAACCACATCACCATCGAGGCGCACACCGAAGGGCAGGACATGTATGCTGCGATCGACGAGACGATCGACAAGATCGCCCGCCGCATGCGCAAGCACAAGACGCGCCTCATGAAGAAGAAGCGGCCGCACCGGAACGACTCCATCCGGCACCTCGACGAGCGCTTCTTCCGCGAGGACATCATCGATCACCCGGAGGAATCCGAGGCCGATCCCGAGCCCTTCATTGTCCACCCGGACAACTACCGGCTGCGCACGATGTACAAGGAAGACGCGGTCATGGAGCTGGAACTCTCCGACCGCCCCTTCGTGCTCTACAAGAGCGCGCGGCGCGGCTGCTTGACGATTCTCTACCGCCGGAAGGACGGTGACTACGCCGCCCTCGACGTGAAGAGTTGATAAGGTAACGCGATTGGTTTGATCCGAGCCCGCCGTGGAAGGTCCGCGGCGGGCTTTTTTTTGTGTCTGGAGCGTGGCTTTGCAAGCCGCACGGAGGTGAACCCCACCATTCCAGCTTCCTTTTCTGAAGAGGGCCGCCAGGGACCGTTCTTGCGGCTTACAAAGCCGCGCTCCGGATTACACTTCAACGAGCACCTTCAGCTTCGTTGAAACCATGTAGCACTTCACCGGCACGCCCAAGGCGGCACCCAGCACCTCCCGGTAGGCCTCCATCTGCCTGCGGTAGCGCTCTAACAACTGCTCCGAGGTGGCTACGGCATCGGTCTTGAAATCGATCAGCTCCGCGGCATCGGGGAAAACGTGCAGGCGGTCGATCACGCCGCTGAGCCACTGCTCGCCGCGGATGGCTTCCACCGGCTGCTCGCGGTGAAGATCCACCGTGCGGCCCCTCCGCTCGAACAAGCCGCGGATCTCTGGTATGCCTAGTAGCTCCTTCACCAAGCGCCCGGCGGCACTGGAGGGAAGCTGCGGTGCTTCCTCATCCACCCAGCCGATTTTCTCGAAAGCCGCATGCACCTCGGTGCCGAAGGCCATCCCCGCGGGAGAGGCGGCGGACTGGAGGCTGTTTTTCTTCTCCCCAGAAGGACTGGTACGGGTGCGGCGCGGCTGTGCGGGGCCAAGCTCGGGCAGCGGCTCCGGAGCGGGGGCGGCAGTTTGCTCCGAAGCAGCATGCGCGAACCACTCCGGATCCCCTGCTTGATGCAACGTCATCCGTTCGCGGCCATTCCAGGTGACCGCGCCGAGACCGGAAACACCGAGCGCCGCCCGGATCCACAGATCGTAGCGGCGCGTCGAGCTCGGCTTGGCCGGGGCCTTCGGCAGCAGCACATAGCTGGCGTGCTTCGCCCGCGTGAGGCCCACGTAGAGATTGCAGAAGCGCTCGTAGCATTGATCCGCGGACCAGGCCTCGAAGCGCGCGCGGAGCTGCGGATCCGCCTCTAACAGCTTCCGCCCCGGCGAGAGCAGCAGGCCCTCGGTGCGGCCGCTGTCGTCCTTGAATTCGAGGATACCCGCCTTCGAGGGATCATCGAAAACGCTGCCCGCGAGGTCCGGCAGGATCACCATGTCGAACTCCAGGCCCTTTGCCTTGTGAATGGTCATCACCTGCAGCGCCCCTTCCGCGGAATACTCGCGCTGCTTGAGCGTCTCCAGCAGGGCCACCCATTCATCGAAATCACGGCGACCGGATTCGTCGTACTCCAGGGCCGCACGCTGGATGCCGGCCAGGCGGCCTTCCAGGAAACCATTCAGTGCCTCGTGCTTGCGCAGGCCGGCGCTCAGGTCTTGCAGCAGCCCGGCCATGCCGTGCAGCAGCACGCGCTTGCGGCACTCGTGCCAGATCATCTTCGGGTGCTCGGACCACTCGCCCAGCACCTTCCCCAGCGGCGTGGCCATCACGTGGCCGATCGCCAGCCGGTCCGCGGGGTGGGCCAGCCAGCGGAAGAGATCGGTGAGCGCCACACCCGCGGGATTGTCCAGGGCCAGCTCCACCTCCGCGTCCATCTCCACCGGCATCGCGGGGAATTCCTTGCGCAGGTAGTCCACCAGCTTGCGCGCCTTGTCATTCGCGCGGACCAGCACGGCACAGCTCAGGCCGCGCTCGATCGGGCGGACTTCCGCAAGCAGGTCGCGCAGCGCGCCCTCCACCCCGCCGATTTCATCCTCGTCATCCCTCTCATCTTCCCCGGTATCCACCACCACGGCATAACCGGGCAGTGAGGCGAGACGCTCCGCACTACGATGCTTCCCGTAGTTCCAGCGCGCCACTGCCGCCGCGGGGAAGAGCCCGCGCAGCACCGCGGGATCGCAGACGATATTCACCAGATCCAGCACCTGCGCGGCGGAGCGGTGGGAAGTCTCCATCCCCCACTCCTTCATCCGCGCCGGCCAGCCGGGCCGGTCTAACAGGTCATCGAAGAGCCGGGGCTCGCCGCCGCGCCAGCCGTAGATACCTTGCTTGGTATCCCCCACCACGAAGAGCGAGCGCGCGCCCTCCGGATCGAGGATCGCCTCATCCACCAGGCCCTCCAGCACCTCCCACTGGCCGCGGCTGGTGTCCTGGAATTCATCCAGCAGCCAGTGGCCGTAGCGCGCATCCAGCCGCGATTCGATCCGCGCCCGGCCATGCTCGGTCAGGCCGCCCTCCGCAAGCAGGCGCGTGACATCCGCGAAGCCCAGCCCACCGCGACGCCGCACCTCCGCGGAGTAGATGCTCTCATAGGCCCAGAGCAGCGACCACAGGCCGAGGGTGCGCGTGGCCCGCGCCTCGATCTCCGCACGCACGTAGCCGCCGATCAAGCGGGTCATCGCCGCGGCCAGCTTGCCGGAGATGCGGTGCTCCATGCCGGAAAAAACATCCACCGCATAGCCGCGCGAAAGCTCCTCTAACAAACCCAGCGAACGCTCGATCGCAGGCTCCGCCTTCCGTCCATCGCCACCCGAGTAGAGGGCGAACCAATCCGCGGCCTTCTCCCAGCCCTTCACCCAGGTGGCATGGGGCTTCTTGTCCACGCCCACGGTCGGCAGCAGCGCCATCACCTCCTGTGCCGCGCTGCGGAAGTCCGCGACATCTTCCCACGGGCAACCCTCCGGCCAGATCAAGTCGAGATTCCCCCACTGGTTTTGCTCCGGCGAGGAGAGGTAGCGCTGGTGGTGCTTGTCCAGGAATTCATCCAGCAGGCGGCAGAGGCGGTTGTGCTCCTTGCCATGCGTGGCCAGGCGGAAGGCACCGAGGAAGGCCTCACGCTGGCGGTCCGGCACCTCGCGGAAGATCCGCGCCAGCACCTGCGCCTTCTCCGCCTGCATGGCATCCTCTTCTAACAGCCGAAACTCCGCGAGTCCCAGCTCATACGGATACTGCTTCACGATCCGCACGAAGAAGCTATCCAGCGTGCCGAGCGAAACACGGTGCAGCCCGCCGACCAATCCCTCTAACAGAGCACGAAAGCGCGGAAGGTCCGGCCGGATCTCCCCGCCCGCCGGGAAGAGCGCGGGCATGCCGCTGGCCGCATTGCCACCCAGCGTATCCGCCAGTTCCGCCGCCAGCTTCGCGGCATCGCCATCATTCAGCGAGCCCTTCGCCAGGCGCGAGAGGATACGGTCCGAGAACTCCCCGGCAGCCTTGCGCGTGAAGGTCAGCGCGATCAGTTCACCCGGCTCCACGCCCGCGGCCAGCAGCGCGAGGAAGCGATTGGAAAGCTGGAAGGTCTTCCCTGATCCGGCAGAGGCGCGGATCATCAGGCTCTGAAGGCTCTGCATGCTCATGCGCCCCTCCTTCCCGTGTCCCATTGCGCCGCCACGTCGCGCAGCTTCTCGACGAGCGGTCCGGCCACCGCTTTCTCAAGTCCGTCCGGCGCGAGCAGCGCGAAGTCATCGTAACCCGCCTCGGCACCGGTCAGCCCCACCGGCGGCCAGTGAAGTCCGGCGCGCATGGCGTTGATGATCTCCGTGGACCATTGCATGGCATTGCTGAGCTTCAAAGCATCGAAGTCCTCCCACATCTCGAAGCCCACGTCATTCAGCGTGGAGGGCAGGTTCACGTAGCCGATCTTCGGGGCCTGCTCCAGCTGCTTCCACTCCTGCACGAAGGCGGCGTAGAGCGGCACCTGCACGTTCTTCCACACCTCCGGCGCGCCCCTCACTGCGGGCAGCGGCGTGCCAAACTCGCGGCGCTTCTCCGATGAACGCCGTAGATGCGCGCCACGCGGTGTATCCGCCCGCGCGGAGGTCTTGTAGTCCAGCACGCGCCAGCCCAGGTCCGGGTGCCAGTCGATGCGGTCGATCTGCATCGAGATCGGCTGCCCGTCCATCTGCCAGAGGATGTCCTTGCCAATGTTCCACTCCACGTGCTGGGTGCGCCAGCCATCGCGGCGCTGCTCCACTTCCAGCTCAGCGAAGCGCTCCATGCGCGTGCGCGCGGCCTCACGCTGCACCATCAGCGGCAGGGACAGCGCGCTGCCGTAGCGCGAGAGGCTCGCATCCATGGTCAGCCAGAGGAAATCGCGCAGCTCCTTCACATCGAGCGTCTCGACGATGCGCGGGTGCTCGCCCATTTTCTGGAGCGCATCGTGGCACATGTTGCCGAAGTCGAGCTCGTCCATCTCCAGCTTGCCGGCATCGTGCGGCTTCCACTTCAGCACGCGCTTCAGGTAGAAACGAAAGGGGCAGTAGAGATAGTCGCGGATCGCGGAGGGGCTCAGCTTGCGCTCGCCATCGAGGTAGGGCTTCAACTCCTCCTTCAGCTCAAGCAGCCATGGTCCGCGGTCCCAGGGCAGCAGGCGCCCCGCCGAGGTGGGCGGGCTGGCGGTCAGCTCGATCACCCGCTCCGCAAGCTCCAGGCCCTGCGCGGACAGCAGCAGGCGCGATGGCCGCCGCGGCTCGCCCACGGCATCCACCTTCGCCACGATCACGTCCGTCTCGTGCGAGGCGGCCAGCGCGTGGAAGAGATAGGCATCCCGCACGTGGCGGCTGTCCGGATCGCGGAGTTGCAGTTCCTTGCGGACGATCTGCGGCAGGAAGGCATCGTCGAGATTCCCATCCGGCACGCAGCCCTCATGCAGGCCGGCGAGCACCAGGCGCGCGCCCGGCGCGTGGCTCAGCTCCAGCCAGCCTAACAGATCGATCACCGAGTCCTCACGCCCGCTGGATGAGCGCAGCGATTCGAGCGAAGCAAGCACCAGCTCCAGTGCCTCGCCCGGCCCATCTAACAGACCACGCTGCTCCAGGCGCTCGACGTGTGGCACGGCCTCCGCCAATTCATCCAGGAGCTGGCCTTCCGCGCCGTCATCGATCTTCCGCCTGCGCATCTCGCCCAGCCAGGCGGCGATGGCTTCCGCCGGACGACCCGAGGCAAAGCGCCCGCGCCAGTCATCGCACCAGGCGAGCACCTTGGCCAACTTCAGCGCGCCATCGTCTGCGTGCTCTTCAATCCGCTTCGCGCAGATCTCCGCCACCCAGGCGAGACTGGCGGGCAGGTAGCCCTTCTCGATTTCATCCAGCACCTTCAGCGCAGCGTGGAAATGCTTGCGCCCCGTGATCTCCGGCAGCAGCGGGCTGCGCAGGATGGCGGCCACCGGATCCCAGATATCCCCGCGCTGCGCGAGTGACGCGAAGGCGCGCAGCATCAGGATCATCGCGCTGCCTGCGGTGCGGCCTTCCGGATTCCATGCGGGCCAACCCGCCTCTGTGAAAGCGGACTCCAGCGCGGGGCCGAAGGCAGGATCGCAAAGACCGAGCGTGGCCTGTTTGCTCGCACGCCCCGCGAAGCAATGCAGCGCTTGAGCGGCCAGTTCGGTAGGACCGGCCACAAGATGCACACGCTCCCGCGGCAAGGGCGTGGGGCGCTTGGTCCATGCACCGTCCTTCCCATCCTGCGGGCGGCCCCAGCCATCAAAGGCTTCCCTCTCTTCCTGCGGCGCGTGGATCAAAACCTGCACCGGCACCTTGCTGCCGCCGAGCCGCTGCCAGACTTCCACCGCCAGCGGCACCGGATCCGGCACCCCCGCCACCACGATGCCGCGCACACCGGGCGGCAATGCATAGGCCGCCGCAGCGTCCAGCTTAGCCGCGAGCGGATCGCGCTGCTTCCAACTCGCCAGGCGCGACTGCACGCGGCGCTCGATCTCGATGAGATCCCCCCAACGGTCTTTTTCCGGACTGTGCGAACGAGCCTCTGAAAATCCCTTCGAGCTTTCGCCCAAAACATTGCGCACCTTTTCGATCTCCTCCGCCACACCGGAGGCCCAAGCGAAGGAGCGGTCCACCGGCTCGACCGGAAACATCGCCGGGGTGGAACCCGCGGGCAGGCCGCGCAGCACCTCGATCCATGCAAAGCGCGACTCCAGACGCGAAGCAATGCCATCCTGCGAAGCCGGCCGGAAGAAGTGCTCCGGCGTGACCACGCGCGGCGAGATCAAGCTGCCCGCCGCCTCCGCCAAGGCCTCGCGCAAGAGGCGACCGGCTTGCGCCGTGGGCACCACGACCAGCAGGCCCGCCAATTCTTCACGCCGCGCCAGGAGCCACGTGGTCAGGAGCGGAAGCAAAGGTCGCTCCCATCCCAAAAACACACGCTCCGGCATGGGGTCATTTCAAGGGATGCGCTGGCCTAGCGGAAGAAAAATCCGGACCAGTAGTCATCGGAGCTCGACTGGCCCACATCAAAGTAGTCGCCGATCTTGAAAGCGCGGTTCTTCGCCGGGAGGAAGATGTAGTCGTCGCTGTTGAGCATGACCATGACCTTGGTCCCGGGGCTGTCCACGGTGACTTGGAAGGTCTTCCCCGCTTTCAGGTTGGGGATGTAGCCCTTCACCTTCCCGCCCTGCATGACGATGATGTTCTGCGATTTGCCGCTGTCGTTCTTGATGGCGATCTTCGCGGCATCGGCGCTGATCGCGGTGGTGAAGAGAGTGGTGGCGATGAGGAGTGCTTTTTTCATACAGTTGTTTGACTATATGAACACGCGGGATGCGGGGAGGTTTCGGGGAATTTTGCGGAGCACGGCGACACGAGCTGTGTCCGCTTGCCGCCCGGCTGGAAGACGGGCCTGTATGGAGCAGCGACCTTATTGTCGCTGGCACTGGTAGGTGAAGCAGCTCTAAGGGACCGTTCTCGGGGACAGTAAGGTCCCCGCTCCTTACCCAAGGCAGCCCGACCATCCAAGCCGGGCAGTGCCCGGCGCTCCCGGGTGGGTCGGCCGCTTGTCTCGCCTACGGGGTTCTCCGTGACCGATCACTGGCTCACCGCGCCAGATCCCAGAGCCAGGAGAGCTTGAAGGCATTGGTCTTGGCCGGGACGAACACGTAGTTATCCTCGTCCAGGATGATCAGCGGCTTCGGGCCGGCGTCGTTCACTTTCACGAGCAGGGTCTTCTTCGCCTTCAGCGAATTGACGTAGCCTTTGAGCTTCCCGCCCTGCACCACGGAGATTTTCTGCGGCTTGTTGGTGTCGTTCTTGATGGCGATGGTCGCGGCGTCCGCGGCGATGCCGGTGGCGAAAAGCGAGGCAGCGATGAGGAGTGCTTTTTTCATACGTCCGTTTTGACGGCGGGGAATGAGCCCCTATTCAGGGGATATTCAAGGGATTTTGCCCCGCATCCGGGAAAATGCGATGCCATTCTTCGGCCGTGCGGGTGGGAGCGAGGCAGACTTGGCCCTCGCAGATGATGACATCCCCCTCTCCCGGCGAGCGGGTCCAGACGGCGCGCGGGAGCCAGGAATGGCGGAGGGCGGCGGCGAGAGCGGGTTCGGGTGCACCGCGGATTTCAATCTTGGTGACGCCGCGGCGGAAGAGATCCAGCGCGCCGAGCAGGACCGGCACGGCGAAGGGCTGGGCCTCCGCAGCGCGGGCCCCGGCGCGCAGGATGGCCTCGGCGCGCTTGGCGTAAGCGGGCTCATCCAGGAGCACGGCGAGCTTGAGGAGATTCTCCGCGGCCACGTGGTTGGCGGCAGGCTCGGCGCCATCGTAGTCCTCGCGGATGGTGAGGAGGGTCTCGCCGCCGAGTGCCGTGCCGATCACGTAGCCGGCGCGGGTGGCGTCCCAGTGTTCCTGGTCCAGGGCGGACTGGATCTCGCGCGCCCACTCGAGCCAAGCCTTGTCGCCATCCGCGGCATGGATCTCGATCAGGCCGGAGATGAGGCAGGCGTGATCGGCGGGGAAGCCCGGGGCATCGCCGCGCTTGCCGCGGTAGCTGCGCCAGAGGAATTCGCCATCCCATAGCTCGCGGCGGATGAAGCCTACGGCGGCGCGTGCGGCTTCTAACAGATCGGTGCGAGCCAGCACGCGGCCACCGCGGGCAAGCGCGGCGATCATGAGGCCATTCCACGCGGTGATCAGCTTGTCATCGCGATGCGGCAGCGGGCGATTGCGGCGTTCGGCCAAGAGAAGAGCGCGCGCCTTGGCCAGGATGGCGTGGATCTCTGCTTCTGTTAGATCGAATTGCTCCGCGAGGCCGGCGCTGCTCATCGCGCGGAAGAGCGTGTTGCGGCCGGTGAGCTCTTCATGCGGGTCGCTCTCCGGGCGGGCATTGCCATTCTCCTCCACACCATAGGCGGCACAGAAGATGGCGGCACTGCGGGGATCCAGCAGGCGGTAGATCTCCGCGCTCTCCCAGGTCCAGTAGGCACCTTCTTTCTTCTCAGTGGCATCGGCGGATTCAAGGCTGTCCGCATCTTCCGCGGCGTGGAAGGCACCGCTGGGATCGCGCAGGTCATCGAGCACGTAGCGGAAGATGTCCTCCGCGGTCTCGCGGTCTCGCTCATCGCCGCTGGCTTGCCACGATTCGAGATAGAGCAGGGCGAGCTGGCCCTGGTCGTAGAGCATCTTCTCGTAGTGCGGCACGTGCCAGTAGCGGTCCACGGAGTAGCGGTGGAAGCCGCCGCCGAGCTGGTCATACATGCCGCCCGCGGCCATGGCGCGCAGGCTGCGGTGGGTCATCTGCAGCGCGGCCTCCGCTTCATCGTGGCCGCGGAAGCGTTCGGAAAGTTGCAGGAGCAGGCGCGGGACAACGGGGCGCGGGAACTTCGGCGCATTCCCCCAGCCGCCAAGGCTGGGATCGAACATCGCCTCGCAGCGGTCGATGAAGTCGCCGAAGACTTTGTCGCCGGGCAGGCCGGTGACGATGGCATCGGAGGCGGCTTCCTTGCGGAGATGCGCCATGATCTTCTCCGCGCTGTCGAGCATGCGGGGACGGTCCACCTGCCATAGGCGCCCGATCTCCTTGCAGAGCTTCGGGAAGCCAGCGCGGCCGTAGCGGTCCTCCGGCGGAAAGTAAGTGCCGCCGACGACGGGCTTGCCATCGGGCGTGAGCCACACGCTCATCGGCCAGCCGCCTTGGCCGGTGGTGGCTTGGACAAAGGCCATGTAGGTGGCATCGATGTCCGGGCGCTCCTCGCGGTCCACCTTCACGCAGACGAAGTTCTCGTTCATGACAGCGGCGATGGTGTCGTTCTCGAAGCTCTCGCGCTCCATCACGTGGCACCAGTGGCAGGTGGAGTAGCCGATGGAGAGGAAGACGAGTTGGTCGCGTTGTCTTGCCTGCGCGAAGGCATCCTCGCTCCACGGCTGCCAGGCGACGGGATTGTGCGCGTGCTGGAGGAGGTAGGGAGAGGTGGAGGAGGCGAGGGCGTTCGGCATGGGAGAAAGAAAGCATCAAAACCACGGAACACACGGAATACACGGAAAAGGATGGAAGACTTCGTAACAAAGCCCCCAAGCGACTTGAGTGACTCGGGCGCTAGGCGAATCTCAACGCTCGTAATGGAAGCGGCAGTGCATGATCACCAGCACATCGCCATCCACGCGGTAAATCAAGCGATGCTCCTGCGTGATGCGGCGCGACCACCAGCCCTTGAGATTGCCTTTCAAGGGCTCGGGCTTGCCGATCCCGTCAAAGGGAGTTCGGAGCGTATCCCGGATCACCTCATTGACCCGTTGAAGAATCTTGCGATCCGTCGACTGCCAATGGAGGTAGTCCTCCCAACCCACCGGCAACCACATCAATCGCATAGCTCGCCCGCTTGCAGCTTCCCGGCCGCGTATTCATCCAAGCCCCTGCGGATTCGCTCGGCGTTAGCGGGCGTGGAGAAGAGGTGGAGGGTCGCTTCCATTGCCGCATACTCTTCTGCAGCCAGCATCACCACTTCGCCCGTCCCGTTCCGGGTGATGGTGATCGGCTCGCGGTCGCGCAAAGCCGTCTCCATAAGACCGGCAAGGCCATTGCGAGCATCGGTGTAGGAAACCGTCTGCATGACTCAATAGAGCGCGGTGACAGAATTCTGTCAAGGCGGGTCTTAGGCTGAATAAACCACCACCGGCCCCGTACCCCCGCCCTGCACGCGGCGCAGCTTCTCCACGGCCTTCGCCACGGCGGCGGCGGCTTGCATGGCTTCATCCAGCGTATTGAGACAGGAGAAGCCGAAGCGCAGGCTGCTCTTCGCCTTGGCATCGGTGAAGCCCATCGCCTTCTGGACATGGGAGGGCTGCTGCTTGCCGGTCATGCAGGCGGAACCGGCGGAGCAGGCGATTCCGAGGTCATCTAACAGGATGAGCAGGCCCGCGGCCTCGCAGTTCGTGAAGGAGAGGTGGCTGGTGCCGGGCAGGCGGTGGAGCAGATCGCCATTGATGCTCACGCCCTGCACGGTCTCGACGACCTTGGCCTCGAAAGCATCGCGGATGGCACGCGGGGATTCGTTCGCGGCGAGGCGGGCTGCGGCAAGTTCGGCGGCCTTGCCCAGACCTACGATGCCTGCCGTATTTTCAGTCCCGCTGCGGCGGTCCTTTTCCTGGCCGCCGCCGCGCAGCAGCGGCTCGAAGCGCGCGCCGCTGCGGATGTAGAGCGCGCCGACACCCTTCGGCCCATGGAACTTGTGGGCGGAGAGCGAGAGGATACCCACCGGCACCGCGCGGACATCCACCGGGATCTTGCCCACGGCTTGGATCGCATCGCTGTGGAAGGCGAGGCCGTTCTCCTTGGCGATGGCGCAAGCTTCCTCGATCGGCTGGATCACGCCAACCTCGTTGTTCGCCCACATCACCGAGGCGAATCCCCCGCCCTCCTTTGCGGCCTCGCAGGCGGCGCGGTATTCCTCCAGCTTGAGGCGGCCACCGGCATCCACGCCAGCAAGCGTGACGGGATAGCCGACCTCGCCGAAGGTCTCGACCGGCTTGAGCACCGCGCTGTGCTCGATGGCACTGGTGATGACCTTGCCCGTCTTCCGCCCGACCAAGCGGGCCAGCCACTTGAGCGCAGAGTTCGTACTCTCCGTGCCGCCGCCGGTGAAGACGATCTCATCGGGCTGCGCGTTGATCAGCTGAGCGACCTGCTCGCGGGCTGCCTCGATGGCACGCCGCGCCTCCTTCGCCCCGCGATAGCTGGCATTCGGATTGTGGAAGCCCTCGCGCAGCCAGGGCAGCATGGCATCCAGCACCTCCGGCAGGAGCGGCGTGGTGGCGTTGGCATCGAGGTAGATCACGGGGAGAGGCTAGACTGGCGGCGGATGAGGTTCAATGGCGGTTCGAAGGATTGGGATTGAGACTTCCGGAAAAGCCGCTAGAATCCCCGCCATGGCAGACAGCGATGGCATGGATAAAACCGCCCATCTGCTTTCTTCCCCGGCGAACGCGGCGCGATTGATGGAGTCCATCCAGGAATTGCGTGGGGGCAGGGTGAAGAACGCGAGCTAACGGACGCGGAGAGCTGATTTCCAGCCGCCGATTCATGCGATGCCATGTCATGGACCCTTCGGAGAAGGGTCTGCCTTAACCTATTTGTTTGTTTCTATGAGCTATATTATGGTCGATATCGAATCCGACGGGCCGATCCCCGGGGACTACTCGATGATTTGTTTTGGTGCCGTGGTGGTAGAGCCCGGCTTGGAGCGCAGCTTCTACGGGAAATTGCGGCCGATCTCCGAGAAGTGGATTCCGGAGGCGCTTGCGGTGAGTGGATTCACCCGCGAGCAGACGCTGGAGTTCGCGGCGCCGGAGTCGGTCATGCGCGACTTCGCGGCCTGGCTGAAGGAAGTCTCGCCGGACCGCTTGATGTTCATCTCGGACAACAACGGCTTCGACTGGCAGTTCATCAATTGGTACTTCCACCACTTCACCGGGAAGAATCCCTTCGGCTTTTCCTCCACGAATCTCGGATCACTCTACAAAGGGCTGGTGCAGGACACCTTCCAGACCTTCAAGCACCTGCGCAGGACCAGGCACACCCACCACCCGGTGGACGATGCGAAGGGCAATGCCGAGGCGCTGCTGGCGATGAAGGAGATGGGCTTGAAGATCCGGCTGTGAACACGGCAGGATCGCGGCATGGATGAGCGTGCCCGGCAGCTTTTCGAAGCGGAACTGACCCGGCGTGGGATCATGTTCTCCATCGACGGGAATTCCGACCGCTACTCGATCCCGCGCGGAGAAGGCAAGCTCCTGATCAACCTGGACAACATCGCGCGGGAGCTTGGCGGCGAGAACGATGAAGCTCGCATGGCGGAGTTCGCGGAACGGGTGCTAACCCGGAACGAAGACCGGAAGCTGCGCCTCGACCCCGACCGGCTCTACTGGATCCTCGAACCGAACGACTACGTCGAAAAGCCGCACTACCGCGAGACCTTCAGCAAGCAAACGGACCGCGTGCTGGTGAACTTCGATGACGAGGCCGGCCTTATCAGTTGGATCACCCCCGAGATGCTCGACGAGCTAGGCCTCTCCGTGGAGCAAGCTTCCATGACGGCCACCGGAAACCTCGGTATGGAGCTGGCCGCGGTAGGGCTCGAGGTCAGTGACATGCAGGGGATGCCCCTTGGCATGCTCCCTTCCTATCTCCCCTTCAAGGCTTCCCTCATCCTCGCGCCGAACCTCAAGAAGGTTGTGACCGAGAAACTCGGCTGGCCCCTGCTCGCCGTCACACCTGTTAGGGATTTCGTCTATCTCTGGCCAGCGGAGCATCGCGATTTCGCGGGCCGTGTTGGGAAGGTGGTGGTGAGGGAGTATCAGAATTCCCCTTATCCCATTTCGACGGAGGTGTTCCGGATCGATGACGAGGGGATCAAGGCAATAGGGGCATTTCCGGTGGAGGCGGAAGTCGCGGAGTGAATGTCGGCGGGTTGACCTAACAGATTCGGGGTCCGGGGGTATCCCATGGACTGCGTGAATGATCACACGTGACCCGATGAACCGACGGCTCTACCGCTGGGAGCGCGGAGCCACCGGCCCGCAGAACGGTTCCCCGCCGCGGTGAGTAATAAAAGGTCTGCAGCATCCCCACGGCAGGATGCTTCCGGCCCTCTGGTGATGTGGCGAGCTTTAAGGGACCACTCTGCGGGCCGGTGGCTCCGCGCTCCCAGCAGTAGAGCCGCCAACTGTTATCGGGCACGAGAAGATGCGGGTGACTTACAGTCTAGCCGCCGCACTCCACGGTTAGGCCGGGCTTTCAGCCCTCAGTCTCCTCGCGCCCCATACCCAGGCCGCTGGCCTGGGCTACGATAGTCCGGGCCCTTGGCCCTCTAGAAACCGAGCCCTTAGCCCTCAGAGGCTGTTCCTTGGACCTTGGAATTTGAGATTTAGAGTTTCTTCCCTACTTCGGCCTGTGCGGCTCGAAGGTCATGGCGCGCTCGTGCTCGCGGGCCTTGGCGGCCTTGCGGGCTTCCTTGTAGAAGTGGTCCTGGGCGCGGAACTTCTTCTGGCCCTTCGCCGGCTTAAGACGTTCGGAGGAGCCGTCGGCGAGGATGCGTGAGGCCTGCTGGTTATCCTGGAAGAAGGACTCCAGGATGCGCAGCAGGCGGCGGCGCGCGCGGCTGTCTTCCACGGGGATCATGAGCTCCACGCGGCGGTCGAGATTGCGGCCCATCCAGTCGGCGGAGGCGATGAAGATGCCGGGGTCTCCGCCCTGGTGGAAGTAGAAGATCCGCGCGTGCTCCAGGAAGCGGTCGATGATGGAGATCACGCGGATGTTCTTCGAATACTTCGCATCATCCGTCTTCAGGCAGCAGATGCCGCGGACATTGAGCTGGATCTCCACGCCGGCCTGCGAGGCTTCGTAGAGCGCGGCGATGATCTCCGGGTCCTGTAGCGAATTGACTTTCGCGATGATACGCGCGGGCTCGCCCTGGCGCGCGCGCTCCGCCTCGGAAGCGATGAGATCGAGCAGGCGCGGCTTCATCGCGGTGGGCGCAGGGACCAGGCGCTGGAAGCGCAGCAGCTTTGAGCGGCCGGTCACGGCATTGAAGAAGAGCGAGGCATCTGCACCATACTCCGGGCGGCAGCTCAGCAGGGAGATGTCCGTGTAGAGACGAGCGGTGGCCTCGTTGTAGTTGCCGGTGCCGAGGTGGACGTAGCGGCGCAGGCGGCCGTCCTCCCGGCGCACGACGAGGCAAATCTTCGCGTGGGTCTTCAGGCCCTTCACGCCATAGACGATCTGTGCGCCGGCGCGCTGCAGTTCTTCCGCACGGAGCAAGTTGCGGGCTTCATCGAAGCGCGCCTTCAGCTCCACTAGCACGGTCACCGCTTTGCCGTTTTCCGCGGCGCGGATCAGGGCATCGATGATCCGGGACTGGCGGGCGGTGCGGTAGAGCACCTGCTTGATCGAGACCACCTGCGGATCCGTCGCCGCTTCCTCCACCAGGCGCAGCACCGGCTCGAAGCTTTCGTACGGGTGATGTAGTAGCAAGTCGCGCCGCCCCACCGCATCGAAGATCGGCTCGCCCGGCGCCAGGTCCGGCGAGGGCTGCGGCGGCCAGTCTTCAGCGCGCAGCTTCTCCGAGCCCCCCATGAAGGCCAGGTCCATGAAGCCGGACAGCGCCAGCGGCCCGGTGATGCGCAGGATCTCATTCGAGGTGGCACCGCAGACTTCCTGGATCACCTTGGAAAGATCGCGCGGCAGGCTGGCGGGCAGCTCCAGCCGCACCGTGTCGGAGAACTTGCGCGCGGCCAGCACTTCTTCCATCTCGCCCGCCAGGTCATTCGCATCCTCCTCCTGCACCGCGATGTCGCCATTGCGCGTCACGCGGAAGCAAGTCGTGGCCACCACTTCCTCACCGGGGAAAAGTTCATCCGCATGGTGCGCCACCACATCCTCCACCAGCACGAAAGCGGAGCTGTCCCCCACATCGCTCACCGGCACGCGGCGCGGCACGCCCTCGGGAATCGGGATCAGCACATGGCGGATCGAACCCTTCTCATGGTCGGCCACACGGCAGGCCACCACCAGTTGGAGGCCCGGGACCATCGGCGGGTCTTCCTCCGGCACGATCCCCAGCGGCGTGAGCAGCGGCGCGATCGCATCGTGAAAGGCTGCGGCCACCTGGGCCGCCTGCGCGGGGGTGAGCGACTTGGGATTCAGGAAGCGGATGCCCGCGGAATTCAGCGCCGGTAACAGGGCATCCCGGAAGAGCCCATACTGGCTATCCACCATCTCGTGCACCCGCTTGCGGATCGCGGTGAGCTGCTGGTTCGGCGTCATGCCGGAGGGGTCCGGTGCCTTGCGCCCGCTGCGCGAGAGCAACATCAGGCTGCCCACCCGCACCTGGAAGAATTCATCCAGGTTCGAGGCCGTGATCGCCAGGAACTTCACCCGCTCTAACAGCGGCAGGTCATCCCGCAGCGCCTCGTTCAGCACCCGCTGGTTGAATTCCAGCCAGGACAGCTCACGGTTGATGAAAGGAAGAGGCATGCGAGAAGACGAAGATGATATCTGAAATTTGAAATCTGAAATTTGAAATTTGAAATCGCGAAGCACTAGCCACCGGCGTCATCGATCACGACCTCCAGGCCGAAGACCTGCTCGAAGAGGTCTCCCTTCGAGGCCATGGCGAGGCGCTCGACGGCGGCATCCGTCACGGGCAGGACGAGACGCAGGCGGCGCTCGTCGCGGCGCACGACGATCTCGTGCACGCGCTGGTCGTGCGTGCGCTCCAGGGCATCCGCCACGCGCAGGATGGCGGAGAGCTTGGCCACGCGGATGCGGTCCACGGTGTCCATTTCCCGGTAGTTCAGGTGATCGATGCGCGGGCCGGAGTGGCGGTGGTAGCGCGAGATCATGGCCACCATGGTGATGTCCTGCTTGTCCAAGCCGAAGATCTCGCTGTTCAGGATGATGTACTCGGAGTGCTTGTGGTGCGCGCGCGGACTGATGAAGGTGCCCACCTCGTGCAGGATGGCGGCCACTTGCAGCAGCATCGCATCGTGCTTGGTCATGTTGTGCAACTCCTGCAGCTCGGAGAAGAGGTGCGCGCAGAGCTTGGCCACGTGCTCGCCGTGGCGCTCGTCGGATTGGTAGCGCTTGCCCAGGATGCGGGCGGAGCGGAGCACCTCCTGGTCCAGGGTGCCGGCCAGGCTGCCGGAGACTAACAGGTCCTGCAGGATGCCCTGCTCGTAGTCGCTGGCGGGGATGTGGACCTCCTTCAGGTCGAAGGCCTCCGCGATCGCCAGGTTCGTCTCCAGCGCGGGCAGCAGCGCCTCCGCCGTCTGGTAGTCGATCTGATAGCGGGTGACGAGATCCAGGTCGCTCATCTGCGCGGCCTCCTGGGTCATCTTCTTCAGCGCCTTGATCGGGTGCGCTCCCGCTGTCTTCGAAAGATAGCGGGCGATCTGCTGGATCTCATAACCAATCACCACCAGGCCCTCGAGCTGGACGTCGTGGTAATCGAACTTCATCTGCGCGAGGTTGCCGCTGGTGTGCTCGCGGATCACGCGGAGCATGGCGGTGCCCTCCGCGTGCGAGCCTTCCGTGGCCTCGCGCGTGCGGTGCGTGCCCAGCCGGTAGCTGGTGTAGCGGGCGATCGCGCCTTCCTGGAAAAGCAGCGCCCGAGTATTCCCCGGGCCCACGTGCACCACCAGCGTGCAGCTCCGCCGCATGGAGGGCGTGTCCTTCAGCCGCCGCCGGGTCTTCAGATAGATCAGGCGTGTCATCTCGCCATCATCGATCGGGTTGATCGAGAGGCCGCAGGCGATGCGGATGCGGTTCAGGAAGATGTCATGATTGCTGGCCTCCACCAGGATATTGGTGGCCACGGCGCGGGTCACGGCGCAGCCATCCGCCCCGTATTCGGAGATCACCTTCTGGTAATCCTTCAGGATACCCACGATTCGCTCGGTGGTCTCCGCGCTGACCTTGCCGTGGCGGAAGACATCCCGCCCGAGCGGGGCCGGCTGCTCCAGGAAATCGATCGCCCGGTAGGTCCCGTCCGCCTGCGGCTCCGCCAGCAGCAGCGAGACCGAACCGGCGCCCACATGGATCGCGGACGCGAGCGATCCGGTCGGGGCAGCGGGCGGCAGGTCAGGCATCGGCCCAGCACAGCGCGCCACGCGCCGCCTTTCAATGACGAATGTGTGACGTCACGCCCCGACAAGCGCCCGCCGCCGACTCCATGCTTGCCAGTCCGCCGCCCTGATAGGAGCATGCGCCAGATGAGAATTGGCGAGGCCATCAAACGCTACCGGATCAAGCCCGGCGACAAGGTGGACCTCGCGGCGATCGATCCCGGGGATTTCTCGCTCTACCCGGAGGGCGGCAAGGCCGAGTCCCAACAGGTTTTCGACGAGCTGCGCGACGAGCTCCAGGCCCTGCAAAAGGTCCTCTACGCGCAGAACAAGCACCGCATCCTGGTGGTGCTGCAGGCCATGGATACCGGTGGCAAGGATGGCTGCGTGAAGCATGTCTTCTCCCGCGTGGACCCGCAGGGGATCGACGTGGCGGCCTTCAAGAAGCCCACCGAGGATGAACTGGGCCACGACTTCCTGTGGCGCGTGCACCAGCGCGTGCCTGGCAGCGGCCAGATCGTCATCTTCAACCGCAGCCACTACGAGGACATCGTCGCCGTGCGCGTGAAGAAGCTGGCGGGCGAGGATGTCTGGAAGCGCCGCTACCGCCACGTGGTGGATTTCGAGCGGATGCTGGCCGAGGAAGGCACCACCATCATCAAGATGTTCCTGCACATCTCCAAGGATGAGCAGAAGAAGCGCCTGGAATCCCGCTTGGCCAATCCCTCCAAGCACTGGAAATTCAATCCCGACGACCTGGCGGACCGCGCCCGCTGGAATGAGTTCCAGAAGGCCTACGAGGACTTGTTCGAGAAGACCACCACGGAGCAAGCCCCGTGGTTCATCATCCCGGGCGACCGGAAGTGGTACCGCAATCTCGTGGTGGCCCGCATCATGGTGGATACGCTGCGCGGCCTGCGCATGGATTTCCCGAAGGTGGACTGGGATCCCGGTGCGATCAAGATCGTGTGAGATAAATGAGAGCGGCACCTGTCTATCTGTTAGGAGCGGCGTGTCTCGCCGTGGCCCTGTCCGCGTCCTCCTGCGGTCACGCCGATCCGGCCAAGGCAAAGCGGGAGAAGGCCTTGAAGGGGCTGGCCGAGGCGCCGGATCCCTATCGCGCGGTGATGGCGGATAACATCAACGCCGTGGTCTACTCGGGCCGCCGCCCGGCGAAGATGTTAGAGCAACTGGCCCTGCTCGGCGTGGCACCCGGGAAGGACTTCGCCGACTTCAAGGACGAGAGCAAGATCGACGACTGGTTCGCCACCGACCAGGTGCTGGAGGATGACATGGTGCGCTATGTCTCGCTGACCTGCGGGCTCTCCCCGGTGGTGGATGCGAAGGGGAAGATGGTGCGCTTCTACGTGGGAAGGAAGAACATCGACGGGAAGCTGCACGAGGAGAAGTTCATCGGGCCGGGGGAGGAGTAGGAAGATAGGGATGGCTTGCCCGCAATGACAGCGGCGCAGCCGCCATGGACTGCTGCGATGGTTCGCAGCTTTCGAATGCAAGGTGAGGCGAGCCTCT